>MTLD01000210.1_pt4 | contig 87780 bp, 84 predicted proteins | sample 1982471 | NCBI WGS metagenome assembly MTLD01 (sample SAMN05712604, study PRJNA340218) | biofilm metagenome | isolation source: sample SPM anode biofilm adapted to -50 mV | place: USA | collected 2012-02-03
GGGGGAGGGAACGTTTTTGACTTTTGCAAGAGGCCCAGTAGATTTGCGCTTATTGGGTGAGCCAAAGTATTTTTCAGTAAGATTAGCGCCGAACTTCAACCAGATTGTTGCCGTGGAAAGTCCCCCTTTGAAAAAGGGGGATTTAGGGGGATTTGCTGCGGGTGCCAACCATAACAATTGTTGCCAGCGCCCTCAAATCCCCCCCCCGGCCCCCCTTTTTCAAAGGGGAGAGTATAAGAGTTTGCGATTGGCTGAAGATTGGCGCTAATCGGGGTTTTTCAGTAAGAATAGAGTACTGACAGGCGAGCTTGCTCATTTGCGTTTGTTGTCCGTTCTCCCCTGACCTCAAGCCTGTAAATATAGGGAATCGACTGTGGTGTTATGACGCTTTGCGACTGTGTGACGCCATCTCCGTCCAATTGTAATCCGCTCAGATCGGAATTTCCCTGTATGGTGTCGATAACCTTCGCATAAACGGTGTATGGCGTGCCCGAGGTTGGCGTGAGTCTCAGCGTCATGTCAGGGACACTGATGGGGTCAATGGTTTGACTGCATGCCCCCCAACTCCCCGTTGCGGTGGTGAGTTTCTTGCGTAAGCATTCTGAATCCGTAATGGTTAGATTAACATCGGAAAACGCACTTTGAATATCAGTCTGCAGGGAACTGCTGTCATAGTTTTGCAATATTTGCGGCAGGATTTCCCTGAGCACGATCTGGCTTCCGCCGGCGGCCGCTTCCAGTGCGGTCTTGTAGCGCTTGTGCATGCCGGTCTGCGAGATATCCATGGTTAATATGTACAAAAGCGCCATGGCGACCATCATGGATAACAGTGTCAGCATCAGCGCGGTAATGAGCGCAATACCCTTTTCATTTTTCAGCAGGTTCATGGTCATGATAGTATCCATGGTTCATTGATTGGAAAGCAGATTCTGAGGCCGGAGAATCATCTGGTAGAGCTTCCAGCGATAATGCCGCATCTCATCCGTGAAGTAATACGTTCTGGTTAAAGAAGCCTGGTTGTCTTGCCCCACCACCATTGAGTTCGGGCCGGTATAATCGGGATCCCTGCGTCCGATCTGGGCCAGGATATATACTTTGACTATCTTCAGGCTTTTGCGCAATGTTTCAGGGTTGGCAAGCGCGGAGATAACTAACGATGACGTTCCTGATACCGTACTGCCGTCAGCATTTGAATATGTTTCCACCACACCGTCCTGCCCCTCGCTTCCACTTGAATCCGTAAGATCCCAGCCGAGTACGACCTGCATGTCGGCAACACAATCCAAAAGGGGAATATAATCCATTTTTCCGTCCGAATGCCTGACCACGCCCTTGTACAGGGTGCCGGTGCTTGTTGATTCGCAAACCGTGGGAACATTGGCTGAAGTGCTTGATTTGGCCACAAAGAAGTCCGATCTGTTGAACGGCATGCCGAGGGTTTTATCTTGTGATATTCCGTAGATGTAATAAATGTCGGTTGCCAGTGTCGGAGCGAATGCCGTGGCCAGGCCCGTTGTGGAGTAGGTGGTCCAGAAGGTAGCCGTATTGCTTGTGTCATAGATCAGTTGGTTGACGTACGTGGAGTCGGTAAAGGAGCGCTTGATGACGATAACCTTGTCACTTGTCGTAAGGTTTTCCGAGGGCCAGGTATGGGGGGTGTTTGTTGAGGTTACGTATGTCCATTTCTGATTGGTGTTCGTTCCCGGCGCTGCGACGCCCAGAGTCGTCGCCTTGACGGCAATGTAATCAGTGCCTTTCAGAAGGGTATATGTTTGGCTGTTGGCATCCGTAATGGTCGATGCGGGCAAATTATCGCCTAATGCCAGAGCGCGGGGAATGTTGTTTGGCGCGTCATTGTACGTGCTTGCGGGCGTCGAGGCCGATTCCGTGTATGTGGGAGGTTTTGACGAATCGAGAAAGGAATCGGGGAGCCCGAAACCGGCTTGTTGCAAGTCATGCCGGAACATTTCCAGCCCGACGATCCCTTCAATATTGCTCTCTTCGCTCTTTGTCAGTTTTCCGGTCTGTTTCAGAATCGTTTCGAACGCCTGGGCGGTAAGAATGATGACGACGATGAAAACTGCCATGACAACAACCAGCTCTAACAGGGTAAATCCTTTGTTTGAAGATATCATCCGGCCTTGCTCCATCGTCTCTGATTATTGTTTTTTGGCTGCCAGCGAAACAATAGAATGGGTGTAACGTTGCTCCTTATGCCGCCAGGCAACGAGAACATCGATTCTTTTTGTCGAGGTCGAGTTGTTTATCGTGGATATGGTTGTGGTCACCGAATAGTTTTTGTATCCCAGGTTGATGGGGCAAATCGTGTAATTACTTACTGTTCCAACCTCTATATTGTCGTATGGCGCCATTTTTATCGTGTTCATGGTTCTATCCGCCACCGCGATGCCTTCACTCCGGAGCTGGTTGGTCAGGTTATGGGCAAGGGATACATTGACGACTTCCAGAAGTCCCAATAGTCCCACTGCCAATATGACGAACGAGACAAGGACTTCAATAAGGGTAAATCCCCTGTTATTCCACTTCCAAATCAAAGCGCTATCTTCGTTGGCTCGTCGAAGGCTCCTCAACGTACTTATTGTACGTCTTCGTCGCCTTCTTCCTCGCCGCCTTGATATTATCTTTGATTTGAAACCGGAATTATTTGAACTCACACTTGGTTTCATTAATTTTCCCCGCGTTGGTTTGGGCAGCCTGAACTGAAAGGCAGTTGAGTGATGCGCTGGTCTGACTGGGTGCGACGGCAATGGTCAGGTAATCCGTGCTGCCGATGTATCCCCGTTCGTCGATGGTAAGGACTGTGTTGCTGAAATCGGTAAGGGTTCCGCTCCCCTGGGCAAATTGTTGAATCGGGTACTTCAGTTGCTTGGTCATGATGGTTGTGCCGTTTGTAAGCGTTTCGGTTCCAAAACGAGTGATGACATAGGAATTCGTGTTTAATGTGATGGTTACGAAGTTTTTCCTGTGAATCGCCTGCAACCGGGCATCGGTGAAATCCGTCAGCATTCCCCTCGTTTGGGCTTCGATGGCGTATTTTTTCTGCCAGGTGCTGAAATCGAGCGTCGCGAGACTGAGCAGGATACCGATGATAGCTATGACGACGAGGACTTCTATCAGGGTAAATCCCTGTACAGCCTGCATGTTTTTTTCCTTTTTGAAGATGTGGCCTTGGTGTTGGCTCCTCAACGGTGTGACTCCTTTTATCGCTCCTGGATATGCAGAATCTTTTTCACCGGTTTTGGATTGGTTGTCACACTCAGACCTGAAGACAGCGGAGGCATTCCGGTGATGGCTCCGGATTTGCGGCTTGATGCAAAGGTTGAGCTGACGCTGATTTCCGCAAAGGCGCCGGTTGATACCTGTAACAGCAGTTTTCCCGATAGGGCCGTGCTTGCCGGTAATCCGCCGGTATTGTATTTGACAGCCCAGATGTATGAATTGCCGCCATAGCCGCAGACATCGCTCGATGGCATGTAGGTGGTGAAGTAGACGACGCCGCTGGTTGATGCCACGGGATCGGTAATGACCCGTTCAGAACCGTAGCTGCTCGTATAGGTGTCGAGGCCGATGTACCAGCCGCTGCTGGAGCTGGAAAAAGAACTGATCGATGTCTCGTCGGTAAGAGACGAGGCGGTGAGAGCTGAAGTACAGGATGTGTTCAGCGTATTGCTGCTCGTATAGCAGGGTTCTTTGATGCCATAGAGATGGCGCCGCGGCGTGTTGTCGTCGATTTCAGTGGAATTCTTGTAGAAAAACCTGCCGGTACCGAAATAAAGCCAGAGATTTTTGTTGGTGCGGTCTTGCAGTTTTGTCACGGAAGTTGTTACCGGGCCGATTCCGTTAATTACCTCGCTCCATGTCCAGCTCGCCGGATCAGTGCTTTGATTAGTCAGGAGCCTGATTACGCCACCGCTGTTCCAATAGGAGGTGGAGCCGTTTTTCTGCGTATATCCGATATAGATCGCGTCATCCTGATAGTTGCCGGAAGTGTTGACGCTTGACCGGTCGGTATCGATGGTCGCATTGGAAAGAGATCCGGCAAAGGCGTTGGTGATGGTGGTTGTAATAGTCCTCACCAGAGCGCCGGTGGCAATGTCGACGATGAAAATTTTTAGCGGCTGGTCCGAGCGGCCGAGAAACTGGTAGTTGGTTGTATCTATCGGCCCGGTTGGCCCGGAGGCGAAGACAGCGAACCAACGGCCGTTTTGGGCACGATTACCCACTCTGACAATGGCCGGGCCGCCGGTGGTAAAACCGAGATTGCCGCTTGTAGTGGAATCGCCGTAAAATTCCCACAAAAATTTCGGCGTGGATGGGGTGGTGACATCGAGAGCAACGTATGATGAATACCCTATTCCGGCCACCGGTGTTTTGACGCAATTGCCGCTGCTGGTCGTAAAACAGTCATCTCCCCGGTTGCGGCTGGCGCCCCCCAATCCGGTGCCGACAATCAGGATGCTGCGCCAACTGGTATTATCCTGGTCCAAGGTCGTTGATGACGAGTAAGCGGTCTGCTTTGGGCATTCCCAGTAGTTTGAGGAACAATTGGGGTAGTCGGCCGCCGTATAACTTGAAGGCGTGTGAATTGACAAGTCGACAACTTTAGGAGTGCCGTCCACATAGAACAGGTGCGGATAATCCGTATCCCCCAGATATTTCAGATACGGCAGCATCTGTTTGGGAACAAAGGCCCATTCTTCATGCCCCAGATTGGAGGAACTCGTGGCGATAGTGCCGTCCGCGTTCAGAATACGCGACTTATCGTATTTGCAGGTACTGGAATTAGCTCCACTTGTTCGGCAGGGATCGGTCATCTCGTTAAGTATCCCCAGTTTGAAAGCGTGTAACATGCCGTCGTTGGCGCCGACATAGGCCATGCCGCGCGTGGCATAGTCCGTGGATGCTACGAATTTGCTGTAACTGACATCGCCGTAGCCGGTGGACGCTGCCTTGTGGTAGTTGTTGAGCGCCGTGTTTGCTTCAATCTTGGGCGTGGACGCGACTATGTCTCCCAATCTCCAGGTGCCGGATGTGGTTCCAATGGTAACGGTACGTGACCGGTAGCCGCTTTGATCCGTTCCCTGGATGAAATTGATAATTTTTGACGCTTCGGTTGTGTTGGCGGCCTGAAGCCAGGTTTGCACGCTGCTGTTCGATGCCAGCGTGGAGGCATTGAACAGCGCCAAGCCCAAGCTCTTGCCATTTGAATCCTGAGCCGTATCCAGGCTGGAAATACCGGTTTGGGTATAGATCGTTCGCGCATCGGAACTGAGATTCCTGGACCAGAGGCTGCGTCCGGCTCTCCAGAGGCTCTTGACGTTTGTGGTGTCGTCGGGAGTGTATGACGTCCCTATCGTGCTTAACGCTGATCCGCTACCGGTCGTGTCTCGAGAGAGGGCTACCTCGGTTTTGTTGTCAGTGGAATTGAAGTAAAACTGCGCAATGTAGTCATTAAGCGTGTTCAGCTTGAAGTCGGAGTCCGTATCGACTCTGATGGTGCTGTACGTCAGGTAGGGATCGAGATAATACCAGAGTCCGTGAACTTCTCCCAGCCATGTGGCTTCGGTGTTGCTGTCGAATGTCTTTGACGGGTAGAACATCGCTTGCTGGAGGACTGCGCCACTTCCCTCGCTGTTGCTCAGAATCGAGGCGGCCGTTCCGGATGTAACGCGGGACAGGATATTGTTGAATGCTGTTGTCAATTGGGTTACCAACGCTGACCCTTCGCTGGCCTCGAAGTAGGTGTCCGGCACACCGTCACCATCCGTGTCCCATTCGGCGCAACCTGACTTTGCCGAGGTTGTGCCGCAGGTGCTGTCCGTATAGGGAGTGCCGCTTGAGTCGTTATCTACATAACCGCCATATTTCGAGGTCAGTTTGAGCAGTGTCGATCCGAAAGAATCGTCGTCAAAGGCGAAGACCGTGTAGGTGGTGATATTCTGTGTGCTGGAAATGGCACTGCTTCCGACCGATGAGCTGCGCAGGTCGGTATTGTGTGCATAATAGGCCAGTCCGGCAAGGTAGTAGGTACCATTTAAAGACGGGCTGGTGGCATACAAGGTTGAAGTGCCCTCGTTTGTGGCGATCTTGCTCATCCAGGTTTTTATGTCGAAACCGTAGCTGTCGGTAACCTTGGTCGTGTTGCCGCTCCAGTAGGTGCCGGGGATATTCTTGTCCTGGGTGGATGCGCCGTCTGTAACGATCAGCACGAAATTCTTCTGACATGCGTACTGTATCGGATCGCTTGACGAGTAACCGGTCGAACTGTTGTAGGCGCTGCCGGTTGCCTGAAAATAGCGGATCGCCTCATAGAATGTTTCTGCAAGTGGCGTATTGGAGCTTGGATCGGCGGCTTCTATGGCGCTGATCAGAGTTGCCTGTGTCGAACCGACCGTTGCTACAACTTTGCCGCCATCGGCACCACCGCTTGACCCTGCTTCGTAGAGAGCGCCGGTTGTATTGAATTTCATCATCCCCAGCCGCACCTTATCCGCATAACTCTGTACGATAGGGTCGGTTGGTACTGTCGTGCCGTAGTAAATCTTGAAATTCTTGTATGCCGCGTAGTACTTACTGCTACTGCAGGTGCTGTTGGTGCATTGGTAGATGGATGGTCCGGGGCCTACGTAATAATAGTAGCTGCCGTATTTCTTGTAATAATTTCTGTCTGTGCTTTCCGCCGGTACCAGATAGTTGGCGCTGCCCGACGTGCGGGGCGTCATTTTTCCGCCGATAAGTACCTTACGCACGATGTCGATACGCCGCATGGTGAGCCAGTTCAGGAAATTGCCGGAGAGATAGCTTGTCTTGTCCAGGGTTGCCGACGAGTTAACGGTGAAGACGTTGGAACTGAAGCTGTACATGGCCGTATTGTCGAAATAGCCGTAATAGGACGTTGAGGAGCTGTAGCTGGTATCGTAATTACTGGTTGAGTCACCCGCGCCGCTTGTTTTGTAAGCGAATTCGTACATGCTGCCGGAGTTGTCTACGATCATCATCACGTTAGGTTTGGCGCTGGTTGTGGCGGCACATGACGGCACCTGGGCATAATCGGACATGCTGGCCGTGGTAGTGCTCTGTGTTGTTGTAAAAGTCCAGGCTTTGGTGGTTTGTAATGAGTTTCCCGACAGGTCTTTGACTCCGGTTGTTACGTAAACCTTGTAGTCGGTTGCGTAGCTGAGCGAAGCAGCCGGAGTAAACGTGGCGGTGTTGGTGCTGCTGTCATAGGTGACCGTACCGCTTACACCGGAGATATAAAAGGTAGAGGTCGTAATACTTGAGGAAAGCATTGCTTCGGAGAATTTTACAACGACCGCCGCTGAAATCGGAATCGCGGTTGCGCCTGAGGCAGGGTAGGTACTTTTGATTGTGGGAGCGCTGCTGTCGGTCGTTACCGTCGTGAATGACCAGGACGTTGTTGTGCTGCTGTCCAGATCCAGGCCTGCTTTATCTTTTCCGGTTGCGGTGACCGTATAGGTGGTGCCGTTGGCTAACGAGGATGTCGGGGTAAAGGTAGCGGTGTAGCTGCTGCTGTCGTAGGCCACCGTACCGGATACGTAGCTGTTGCTGCTGGTGTTCAGGAGGGTTATTCCATACGAAGACATCGGTTCGCTGAATGTTGCCGATACTGTTGTGTCCAGCGGTATGCCGGCGGCTCCGGCGGCGGGATAGGCGGTTGTAATGGTCGGGGCAACGGTGTCCGTATTGCTTTCGGTGGTAAAGTAGAACGTGTAGGCATTCGTCATCATGTCGCCGCTTGTGCTGGTGATGTCAGTGCTCACGGTAACTTTGTATGCGGTGCTGTTATCCAGCGACGAGCCGAGAGTAAGCGTGTAGGTCGTGTTGTCATCGGTTGAAACAGTGAATGCGGTGAATTCAGTGCTTGTGCTTGTATTGTAAATGCTGACCGCCGATTTGACCGACGAGAGAGTCACTGCTCCGCTGAAGGTAATGCTGATCGAATCATTGATGCCGACGTTCGTGCTGTTATTGGCGGGTGTTGTCGATGTTACGGTAGGTACTTCGGCAATGGCGGGTGATGCGAGGAATAGACTCAGCAAAAAGAAGGCCCACACAGACTTACCAATGTTCATTTCGGCGTCTCCTCGATCACTATGGTCGTTGCCTCATCCTTGTTCACCGAAATCTGCAGGCGCGTTCCTTTTGCCAGCAGGTTCAGGTTAGTTGTTGTTTTCGCTCTGGAAACAATTATCGCCTTGGCGTTAATCTTGAGAGTGCGGTTTTTTCCGGCTTTGGTCTGGACAGTCAAATCATTTCCGCTGACCGAAACCAGCCATGCCCGCATCATTTCATCTGAAGCATTGATATCGGATGCGGCAAGCTGGAAAACCAGCATTAAAAAGATCATTGTCAGTCGGGCGTTCATTATTTTCTCCTGGGAATTTGTCAGAATCATGATTTATGCACTTGAAAAAGTAGATTCCCCCTCCCTTGACGGGAGGGGGTTAGGGGGTGGGTGAAGCTGCAACTGACTGATATGTTGGCAACTTCCTCTCTCCCTAACCCTCCCCCCTCTGGGGGGAGGGGATTGTTTTTGAGAAATTGCGAAAGCATCAATGATTGGTCAAAGCTCCTTGTGACGGGTGCTGTTAATTGATTAGGCTTTGGGGCATTCATTAATGCATTGAACGGTGTAAAAAAAATGAAAAAAATATGAATAGTTTTGCGTGGTTTTGGTGCGCGGTATAAGCAGCATTCTGCCGCTGCCCTGATACGTTATGTTTAGATGCAACTCCCCCTCCAAGCGAAATAACGCTTGTTTTCATGTCCTGTCGCTTTCAAAGGAAATGCATTATTTCCTTCTCGTATGTTGAAATATTTTCATGTCCTTTTCTTGACAAGCAAAAACCAGGTGATATAAATTAAAAATAAAGCATTAATTAACATGAATTGTTTGGCGGGTTTGCCTGTCTGATGGTGACTCCTCCGCCGTTTTGTTAGTGAAACAGCAGTACCGAGTTTGATTGTCTTTTTTGGCAGTAGGTGACTCTCCGCTTAGTGCGGACAACAGGTGATGAAAGGAGGGTAGCAATTGAGTTTTTGTAAATAATGAAGCTTGTTATTTATCGGAAAACAGGATGAAAAAGGTTGCTAAGAGTTTTTCCACCTTTACCCGTGCAGAAACTGATGTTGAGCTTGTTGTCTGTGCAGAACTACACACAATGAAAGGAGAATTATTATGAATTGGTTAATCGAAATGTATGTCAGATTTATGAATAGTATTAAAAGTGAAAAAGGTCAGACACTCGTAGAATATGCCCTCCTTTTGGTGCTGATAGCTATTGTTGTCATTGCCATGGTAAAGGGGATTGGCACTAATGCCAACACCACATTCAGCAGGGTCAACTCGGCATTGAGCTAACAAGATACTATTTTATAAATGGCAGTGCTTGTACTGCGTAATAACTTCTTCATTCGATTATCAACTAATATGAATACAAACACAAAAGCTGGTTCATTGTTTTAACAAAAAGGGGCATCAGATCTCAGTGATATCAATAAAGCACAGTATTGATTATGGATTCGATGCCCTGTTTTTTATTCGAACGGATAGACTAGGCAGGATCATTTTTCTGAAATCGTCAATTCCGTGTGCGGATGTGACTAAATGAAATCCGATACACTTAAACATCAAAAAGGACAGGCGCTGGTTGAAACGGCTTTGATTTTAATGGTCATTGTCTTGTTCACCTTTGCAATCACCGAATTCGGCCGCGCCATGTATATAAAGAATATGCTCAACAATGCTGCGCGTGCAGCAGTGCGGCAGGCGGTTGTTACAGGTACTTTGTATTTTCCTTCGTCCCCTGCGTATCCGGCAGGTACCTTTGCGTCCCGGCCAAGTGATCCAATCGGGGCAAAAATATATGACAGTATTATGTATATACCCGCTACTGAAATGACAAGCTATGTAACCGCAGATGTTGTCTGTACCCCAGCCTGCACAAGCGCTACTACTCCAGCTTCGTCAGGCTCGACGGTAACCGTCACGGTGACGTACTCAAATTTCAAGCCGTTCGTGAAAATAATTAAAATATCTTCAACACTGGCCGGTCAAGCTTCAATGCGTTACGAGTAGTTGGCCTGAATCCGGGGGCAAAAGGAGGTACATATGTCTCAGCTTAAAATGGTTACCACCATTGCGGTTGTTGCGCTTGTTCTGGCTGGTCTGGCGTCCTGGCTGGTGTACGATTATATCTCCAAAAAAAGCGAGGAGATAAAAATCAGCAAGGGTGAGGGAATAGTCGTTGCTGCAACGGAGATTCCGGTCGGCAGCAAGATCAACGCGACACACCTGAAGATTATGGGATGGCCAAAGGCGAGCATCCCCCCGGGCAGTTTTACGGACCCCAATGCGCTGGTGGACCGGATCAGTGTCAGGCCGGTCAGCGTGGGAGAACCGCTGATGGAAGCCAAGCTTATGCCCAAGGAAGGCGCTCCCGGCGCGGGCATCATGTCCTATATCATACCTGACGGGCATCGAGCCGTTACCGTCGGTGTCAACGAAGTGGCCGGTGTTGCCGGTTTTCTCTCGCCTCATAACAAGGTTGATATCGTTCTTACGACAACTCCTACCGGCAGCTCTGAACCCATAAGCAAAATAGTACTTCAGAATGTCCCGATCCTTGCGACAGGGCAGATAACCGATCAGAAGGAAGGCAAACCGGTTATTGTTCCCACTGTTACCATTGATCTGGTGCCTGAGGATGCCGAAAAACTGGTGGTTGCTTCCAGCAAGGGCTCGCTTCAGATGTTGCTCAGGGGGATCAGGGATTCGGCTCCGGTTGAAAGCAAAGGGGCAACCATAGCCAAGGTGCTGGGAGGGTACGTGCGCTCCGCAGCACCGGCTCCCGTGCGAAGGGCCGCCGTGCCCTCCAGACCGGTTGTGGTTCGACAGTTGGAGTACAGGCCCCGTCCCGCTCCTCCAACAAGTTCCGTCGAGATCATCAAGGGAGCCAGCCGAAGCTCGGTAGTGGTGAACTAATGGAAAATAATCCATGTATCGAGGTAACGGATATGAAACGTTCTGGGAAATTCCACAAACTGTTAGTTGTCTTCCTTGTCATTGCGTCTCTGTTGTTGTCGGGAATTGCCCTGGCCGGAGTCCGGACACAGGTGGTGATCAACAAGAGTGTCCTGGTCAATGTGAACAATCCGGTTGAAAGGATATCGCTTGCCAGGCCTGAAATTGCGGACGCAATCCTGATAACGCCACGCCAGATTCAGCTTAATGGTTTGACGATCGGCTCCACGTCTTTGATTGTCTGGGAAAAAGGTGGAGGGAAACCGCTTTTCTTCGACGTCAATGTGACGGGCGACGAAGCTCTGTTTAGAGAGATGGCTCCCAAGGACGACATCAATGTGTCGTATGCCAAGGATTCGGTGATTCTCTCAGGCAAGGCAACCAATCAGCAGACCATCGATAAACTGGTTCAGGCTGCCAAGGCGTACTCGCCCAATGTGATGAATCATATCATTATCGAGAATTCCCAGCAGGTGCTTCTCCAGGTAAAGGTGGCGCAGGTTGACAAGACCGCTTTGAAGAACCTCGGTATCAGCTTTACGGTCAAGAACAAAAACGCCGAAGGTTTTTCGAATATTATCGGTGCTCCGACCGGCGGGGTCGGATCAACGGCCGGGAGTGCCGTGAATTCCGCGCTGGGCAATTTTAATCCTCTTGATGCATATACCATGGGCATTTCATATTTTCCGAGCGGCATCAGCGCTGTGTTGAAGGCGCTGGAAACCAAAGGTCTGGCAAAGATTCTGGCTGAGCCGAATCTGGTGGTGAAAAGCGGCCAGAAAGGCGAGTTTTTTGCCGGTAGCGAAATACCGTTCAGCGTTTTGCAAAGTACGGGAGGAAGTTCAACTCCATCGATTGTCTACAAAAGTGTGGGAATTAAATTGAATTTTAATCCTGTAGTCATGGAAAACGGCGTAATTGCGCTTGAGATCAATCCGGCCGAAGTGAGCAATGTTCAGGGAACGCTCGCGGTCAACGGCTATCCCATAATAGACACGAGAACCATCAAGACGTTTGCCGAGTTGAAGGATGGCGAGGGCCTTGTCCTGGCCGGGCTTCTCCAGGAGGAGACGATCAAAAACATGTCCAAGGTTCCGTGGCTTGGCGATATACCGATACTGGGGGTTTTGTTTCGCAGTACTGATGATGAGTTAAAGGAAAAGGAACTGGTGTTTTTCATAACTCCGAAGCTTGTCATTGCCCAGGCGCCGGGGACCAAGATCGAGCTGCCGACGGATAAAAAACTGACTCCGGAACAGGAGAGAGAGTTGCAATGGATACCGACGATAAAATAGCTTCTCTCGAAAACCGAAAGGGTTTCGCGGTGATCTGGCTCGTGGTCATGATCCCGGTTATTTTGCTGCTTGCCGCCATTGCGGTGGATTTTGCCTACATGTATGTCGCCAAGGGGCAATTGCAGAATGCGGCCGATGCGGCTGCCCTGGCCGGCGCTGCCCGGCTTATCAGGAACGATGACCAGCCGCCTACTTTTGCCGATATGACCGGAGCGCGGAACAGTGCGGTTCAGTTTGCTTTTGCCAACAAAGCTGCTACCCAGAGTGTTGTTATCGACAAGAATACCGACATCACGTTCGGATTCTGGAACGTCCACTATACGGTTGATGGTTCGCCCAAAAATGCAATTCAGGTCAGAGCCTCGCGCAATGCTTCTTCCGCGGGCGGACAGGTGCCGATCGTTTTCGGTAAATATTTCGGATGGGGCTCGATGGGGACTTCCGCCGTGGCGACCGCGGCAATTCCGTCGCGCGCCACCAGTTCAATTGCACTGTGCCCCGATTTCTGTCAGGGCGGAGTATCCGCAAATGTCCTGAAAAACTATACTACCGCCTCATCACCTCCTATTCTTATGGACACGGGCCCATCAACCCCTTCAACCAATATCTATGCCTGGACATCGTATGACTCAAATGTCACGTCGGCATCGGACGTCCGCGATCTTGTTTGCGCCCAGTCCGCCATAACTCGGACATCATGCTACGGTCAAATCTATACAAGTATGGGCACGCAGGCTTCCACTCTGTGTAATCTCGAAGCGCAGATGTATAACCCGAATTTTGATTCCGGCAACAAGGATTATGTCGCAAAAGGGCTGAACACAATCGGTTGGTGGCTCATTGTTCCGGTCACAAATACCTGTCCGCCCGGTGCAGAGGGAAATAACTGGGAATCGAAACCCGTTATCGGATATGCAAAAGTCCATATCCTGGCAATATGCACGAACGGCTGCGGCAGCGGCAGTATTAAGGAGCCTTGCTCGAACTACTCGGCACCGGGTGGCGTATGTAACAGGATCGAAAACAAATACGGTTTTCCCAACAACTCACTTAAAAACACAATTGTTATTGATAAACTTTGGTGTGTTGACTGCGGGTCAGGTGCTTTTTTCTCCGGCCGCAGGGCGGTGCTGGTGAGCGAATGAGTTTGTTCTGTGAAATTGTCTTGAAAGGTTATTGTTCGCATGTCCTCTCCCATCACCATTCTTCTTATTGACAACGATCCAGCCTCGGCCGCCACTATTGCGGCCCTCCAGAAAAAGCATGGAGATACGGTCAAGGTTGTGGCGGTTGCCGGAAGTTTTGCGGAAGGACTTACCGTTATTCAGAAAACAAACCCGATGGTTGTCATTCTGCATGTGGACGACCTGGAGAGGGGGATCAAAGAGGTCGGTTATGTTCTCTCTGTTTTCAACCGTATCTCTGTCATTGTTACGGCAAACAACGACACCACTCAGTGGGTGCTTGGCCTCATGCGCGCCGGGGCAATCGAGTATCTGTTTCATCCCATGCAACTGGATGTCCTCGAAAGCGCCCTTCAGAAGGTCGGCAGGCTCTGGCATCCGGTAAGCGAAACCGTAAAGCCTCAAGGTCAGGTTATTAGCGTCTATAATCCGCTGGGCGGAATGGGGACCACCACCATAGCGGTCAACCTGGCCACATGCCTTGCCGGCAACAGTTCGAAAGTCGCCCTGATCGACTTGAACCTGTTCAGCGGCGATGTGGCTACGTTTCTCAATATCATTCCGGCGTACACACTGAGCAGTGTTACCAAGAACATCTCCCGGATCGATTCCAACTTTGTCATGTCCGTCATGACGCGACACTCATCGGGCATGTATGTTTTGACCGAACCGCTTGATGCGGACGAATGCAGCGAGATCACTCCGGAACAACTCAGCCGTATTCTTTACGTACTCAGCGAGATGTTTGCCTACGTGATCATCGATACCGGGGGATATATCGCAGGATGCAACAAGGCGGTGTTCGAGGCGTCGGACTTCATTCTGTACAACACGGTCATGAACCTTCCCGGCCTGAAGAACACGAAGCGGTATATTGCCAGCCTTGAAAAAAACGGTTTCCTGAAGGGAAGGGTAAAGCTGCTTATCAACAGGTATACGCCGCGGGCCGATATCAGCATCAATGACGCAGAAAAGGTTTTGGACTGGAAGGCGTTTCATACCATACCCAATGAATACAAGGATGTTGTTGAGTCGATTAACAAGGGCGTGCCGATCGTATCACTTTCTCCCCGGTCGGCAGTCAGCAAGGCGATTGTTCGTTTGTCCGAAATGTTGAAATGAAACGGCCGGTAACCACAGGATTTGTTATCCATTTTTGAAAATGGAGATATGCCATGCCTTTGCAGGATTATTCCACCATAACGGGACATGCTGAAATGCCGAGAAATGCTGCTTTCTTCCAGGATTTGAAAACAAAAATCCACAGGACGCTTATCGAGCGCGTCGAAATCAGCAAACTAGAACTCCTGAGAGGCGATGATCTTGCGCGGGAAATCGGCAACATCATCGAGATCCTGATCCGTGAAGAGGGTGTTCCCCTTAACAGGCAGGAAAAGGAACGTCTGGTCGTCGAGATCCAGCACGAGACATTTGGTCTTGGCCCGCTTGAACCGCTGCTTGCCGATAAGGACATTTCAGATATCCTTGTGAACAATTGCTCGAATGTGTTCGTGGAGCGTTTCGGCAAGCTGCACAGAGTCGATGTTGTTTTCAGGGACGATACACATTTGCTGCAGATTATCGAGAGAATCGTTTCCAAGGTCGGCAGAAGGATCGATGAATCTTCGCCGTATGTCGATGCGCGTCTCCCGGACGGCTCCAGGGTCAATGCCATTATTCCGCCGCTGGCCATTGACGGTCCGGTTCTCTCGATTCGACGCTTCGGGTTTGAACCGCTAATGATTACTGATCTTCTGCGCTTTGGAACGCTTGACGCCAAGATGAATGTGCTCCTCGAAGGCGCTGTCAAGACACGTCACAACATCCTGATATCAGGCGGTACCGGCACGGGAAAAACGACTTTTTTGAATGTCCTCTCCGCATACATCCCCTCATCGGAACGAATCATAACCATCGAAGATTCCGCCGAGCTGCATATGAAGCAGGAACATGTCGTCAGATTGGAAACCAGGCCGCCGAATATTGAAGGCAGGGGTGAGGTTACGCAGCGGGATCTTGTCAAAAACGCTCTCAGGATGCGGCCTGACAGGATTGTCCTCGGCGAGGTGCGCGGCGGGGAAGCGCTCGATATGCTTCAGGCCATGAATACCGGTCATGATGGCTCGCTTTCAACGATACATTCCAATTCCACTCGCGATGCAATGGCGCGATTGGAAACCATGGTGCTGATGGCGGGCATGGATTTGTCCCAAAAGGCGATCCGCGAGCAAATTGCCTCTGCAATTAATATCGTCGTCCAACTCGTGCGTTTTTCCGACGGAACGAGAAAGGTTGTCAAGCTCACTGAGGTCAACGGGATGGAAGGGGATACGATCGTAATGCAGGATATTTTCATCTACGACCAAAAGGGTGTCGATACTGATGGCAATATCGTGGGAACGTTCAGGCCGACCGGCGTACGGCCGCGTTTTGCCGAACGGTTCAAGGTAAACGGTTTCGAGCTTCCGGCAGGAATTTTTGAAAGGTAGGTGGTGACACGTGTTACAAACCGCTCTTCTGGCATTTTTTGCGGTGTTCGTCGTGATTATGGCCATCTATTTTTGGGCCGTCGCCGTGAAGGAGTCTCCTGCAGCCGAGTTGAAGAGACGATTGCGGCAGATGGCGAAGGAATCAAAAAGCGAGACCATGTCGGAAGAACTCCGCTCGGATCTGTTGAAGGAAACGCCTCCGCTGGAGAGTTTTATCAACCGTATCCCGTTTATGAAAAATCTGGACAAGTTTGTCGATCAATGCGGGTACAAGATAAAACCTTCCGTTTTTTTGCTCATTATTCTGGCGATCGAAGCCGGAAGTTTCGTGATTGCGTACGTATTTCGAAAAAGTTTTCTCCTTTCCTCATTTGTGACCATAGGCGTTTTCATTGGAATATGTGTTTTTCTCGCGGAAGTCTGGAGGAGGAGAAAGGAAAAATTTACGGAACAACTTCCCGATGCGCTCACCATGATTGCCAGATCGTTGAGGGCCGGTCATTCGTTGACAAGCGCGATCGAACTTGTGGGAAACGAGACGCCGGAGCCGCTGGGAGGGCTTTTTAAAACAGCCTACGAACAACAGAAGCTTGGATTGTGGATTCCTCAAGCGCTTTCAGGCATGTTGCAGAGGTTGGACAGTCTCGATCTCCGTTTTTTCATCACTGTGGTAGCCATTCATGCGGAAACCGGCGGAAATCTGTCTGAAATCCTGGATAAGCTTGCCGCTACAATCCGCGAGAGGCTTGTGTTGCGGCGTCAGGTGCGGGTGTTTTCCGCACAGGGGCGCTTCTCGGGGTATGTTCTGGTTGCTTTGCCTATCGTTGCGTTCTTTTTACTGCAATATTTCATGATGCCGGGATATGAAGACGTTTTTTTAAATGAGACAAAAGGCCAGTATATTCTTGCGTACATAGCTGTGTCCCAGATTATCGGTTTTTTGGTCATCAGGAAGATAATTAATATCCGGATATGAGGGAATTCCCATGCTTATCGCGATTTTGTGTTGCATCTTCATATCTGTAGCTCTGCTCAGCGGGACGGCGCTTTACTCTTTTTTGCCGAAGAGGGATGTGATGCAGGAACGCCTTGAGAAGATGGCATCTCCCAAAGCAGCTCCTGTTGTTGTAACCCTGACCGAGGTAAAACCAAAGTGGAAAATTGCCATCGAGAATCTGGGGGCGAAACTTCCCGTGGCGCCGCAGGATCAGTCAAAATACACACGGTCGCTTGTGGCGGCAGGCATGAGAAAGGAATCCCTGTACCTTTTTGTAGGGAGCAAGCTGGTCCTGGCGTTTCTTTTTTCGGCGATTTTCGTGTTTGGTTATGCTTTACCAATGGGTGTGTTGATGGATGTCGAGTCGCTCATGTATGCCGCGGGGCTGGCTATTTTCGGTTTCCTGCTTCCGAGTGTTTGGCTCACCCAGATGGTAAAGGTCAGGCAAACTGAGATATTTCACACGCTTCCGGACATACTCGACCTTTTGACCGTTTGTGTTGAAGCAGGTTTGGGTATTGACGGAGCGCTCAATCGCACGTGTGAAAATCCCCAGTTTGAGGGCAACCCTCTGGCGGAAGAACTGAAGATCGCAGCAGGTGAGATCAGGGCAGGCAAGCCACGGTACGATGCTTTGCGGGACATGGCGGACCGGACCATGGTTGATGATGTCAAGTCCTTTGTCACCATGCTTGTGCAGACCGAGCGATTCGGAACCAGTCTGAGCCTAGCCTTGAGGGTGCATTCCGATTCCCTGAGAACCAAAAGGAGACAGATCGCAGAGGAAAGGGCCGCCAAGACTGCGGTAAAAATTCTGTTTCCATTGATGTTTTTCATCTTTCCGGCATTGATGGCCATATTGATTGGGCCGGCATTCTTTAAACTTATGGATATCTTCAAATAAAAAGAGAGGAGGTGAGGTGTATGTTAACTTTTAGTTCAGTTATTTTGGTGATTATCGCCGTCGAGCTGGCTTTGATCCATATCAAATTGGGAAAAGCAGGAGTTTAACCGCATCGTTAAGTAAAGAAAGAGGAGGTGAATGTGATGCCATTTGACTTCAGCTCAGTTATTTTGTTGATTATTTCGGTCGAACTGGCTCTGATTTATGTCAAAGTCGGGAAGAAATAGGGGATTTTTCGTTTTCTCAGCCGTCCGGTTGCAGCAAGGGCGGCTGAGGCGTTTTACAGCACGCCGGACAAGCCATGAAAGTAATTGACGAGATCACCGGAAAGAGTGTTGCCGACAACCTGATGACGGCCAAAACCGTTCTTGCCAGGATGAAGGGACTATTGGGCAGGGATTCGCTTTCCATAGGAGAGGGGCTCCTGATTCAGCCCTGCATGGGGATACATACCTTTGGGATGAAATTTCCCTTGGATATAGTATTTCTGGACAGGGAGGACAAGGTTGTGGCGGTCAAACAAAACATGCCGCCAAACAGGATGTCCCGTATTTATTTTACGTCAGCGAGTGTGCTTGAGCTTCCCGCTGGGACGCTGGGAAGTTTGCGGATGGTAAAGGGAGACCGGCTTGTTTTTTTAGGCTGAAATGATCACGACATCTTTATTCCATATACTGCATCCTTGAGATTTATCGGCATGTCATTGACCATTCCGGAACGCCGCATACTGATTGTCATCATTGGTGCACACTTCGCGCTGTTGTCCTTCATGGGACTCTTTCGTCATTGGGGAAATATGAGTTCCCTGAATGATTTGGGTTTTTTCGATCAGGCAGTATGGGGGACGCTCCATGGTCAGTGGTTTCTTGATACGAACAATGTATTCGGGCGGCCCATAAACTGGCTTGGTTGTCATTTTAATTTGTTTCTTCTTTTGTTCGTTCCGCTCTACGGGATTTGGCCTGCAGTCGAATGGTTCGCGATCGCTCAGGCGTTCGCACTGTCGATTGCTGCTTGGCCTATTTTTCTCCTTGCGGGCAGAGTGCATGGGTCCGAGCGAACAGGCCTGATGTGGGCGGTTATCTACCTGCTCAATCCTTTTCTGCTGAGCGCCGCGGCGTGGGACTTTCATCCTGTCTCGCTTGCCGTGCCCTTAATCGCAGGGGCATTGCTGGCTGTGGAAAAGAAAGACTTCCGCCTGCTCATGGTGTGCTGCTTGTGCCTGTTGCTGATTCAGGAGCAATTCGGCATTACGGTCGCGGGATTCGGCGCGCTGTGGTGGATCAAGAGCCGGAATTGGAAAACCGGCCTCCTTTTGACTGGAGTTGGCTTCCTGTACACAATACTGGTCCCTGGGATCATCATGCCGGCGTTGCATCCAACCGGAGTTCATCCGATGATTGCGCCTGGAGCGCCCAATAGCCGCTATGGTTGGCTGGGCAATTCAGTATTTGAAATTTTCGACACTGTTCTTTTTCATCCGATCTGGACACTGAAAGCTGTTTTTTTAAAGTACGAGGGACTCAGTTACCTGATTTTTCTTGCACTGCCGTTTCTGGGGCTTTTTTTGGCAGAGCCTCTCTGGCTTCTACCGGCGATTGCGGATTTTGCGGTAAACATTCTTTCCGCAATTCCTTTACCGCGAATGATCATATCCTACCATAGCGTCACGCTTGTCCCGATACTGACGGTTGCGGCTTGTTATGGTGTCCGGCGCATTGCTCCGTTGCTCGGTAAAACGCGTGCAAGCTTTCTTACATGGTGTGTTCTGTTTTTTACTTCAGTCAACAGTTATGCGCTTGCTCCGCTGCCATTACCCGGTGCCATAAATTATTGGCAACCTGTTCGATGGGCCCAACTTCCTGATCCAGCCCTGAAACAGATACGCGAGTTGGTTGCCAAACATTCTTCGGTGTGCGTTCAGGCAGATGTCGGCGCGCATTTTTCCCAGAATCGGCAGGTATACCGGTATCCGTATAAGGTTGGCGAAGCAGATACCATCGTACTTTGGCTCGCAAGTCCCACCCTTAATGTCGATCCCCGCAAAGGGTACGGAGTCGGCATGATCACCCATCACTTGCAGATGAAACCCGCCAAGTATCTGGCGTCTATCGATTGCTTGCTGCGTGATCCGAGGTATGGAATCGTTCTTTGGAAGGATCCGTGGCTCGTGCTCTCTCGGGGGGCGAAGGGTGTGGGTGCAGAGGAAATGGTCCGGAACAGGTTGACTCTGTTGCGTCATGCTTGGAGTGTTTCTTCTGAAGAGTATGAAGCTGCTTTTCACGAAATCAAACATCAGTGATGTGTTTCGTCACGGAACGGGTGAGCCATTAAAACCGGGACAAAGAACAGATTGCCGATAGCCCCCATCGTTTCCGTTTGCATTCCATCATATATGGGGGAGGAATACATCGGGACTGCTATAGAATCCGTACTCGAGCAGACTTTTGATAGCTTTGAGCTCCTCGTTATTGATGACAATTCAACGGATGGTACTGCCGCTGTTGTGAGCCGGTATGGCGATTCAAGAATTCGGTTTTTGCGCAATTCACGTAATCTTGGTCCGGAGGGTAACTGGAACCACTGCCTTGCAGAAGCGCGAGGACAATACGTCAAGCTGCTTCCGCAAGATGACCTTCTTGCTCCGGATTGCCTTGCGCAACAAGTGAGCGTGCTTGAAGCGGATGCGGAGCAGCGTATTGCGCTGGTGTTTTGTTCACGGACAATTATCGATTCACGTGGCCGCTCCATCATGACGCGCCGCTATCCACAAAGGCTGGGAGGGCAAATCAGTAGCCGGTCCGTAGTGCAGGCTTGCATTTACCGCGGTACCAACCTCATTGGCGAACCGGGTGGAGTGATGTTCCGGAAAAGATTGTCCGACGAGGTCGGCGGATTCGATGGTGCCATCGGTTACGTCATCGACCTTGATTACTGGTTCCGTCTTTTGGCGCAAGGCGATGCGTACTATTTGCCTGAAGAACTTGTATCTTTTCGTGTTTCCAGCGGCTCGTGGAGCGTTGCCATCGGAAACAGGCAGTACAACGATTTCCGGCGTTTTATCGCGAAAATAACGGTGACCCGCACGGTCAAAGTAAGTGTTGCCGGAATCATTGCAGGCAACATCATGGCGCTGGCGAATAATCTGTCGCGTATGTTCGTTTATAAAATCCTTTTAAAGAGGGGATATGTGTCGTGATCTCTGAATTCTCCAGAGAGTATGCGGCAGAGCAAATTCGACGCAGCCGACACCCGCTCCGCAGGCTGATCAAGGAGTTTTACATCCGGAGCATTATGCAGGACGTTATTGGCCCGAGCATCGACTTTGCATGCGGGGCCGGTCAATTGCTTTCACGTTTGCCGCCCGGATCGGTTGGCGTTGAGGTAAATCCTTTTCTGATTGAATATCTGGCGCTTAGAGGCCTTAAGGTAATTCCGTACGATACGGAAAACGATCACTTCTCACTTGAGGCATTTCCTTTGGGTCGCTACTCGACATTTATTATGGCTCATGTGCTTGAGCACTTCACTGATTCAGAGCAGGTCTTGCGAACTTTACTGGGGGCATGCAGACACATCGGGATCCGGCGCATTATTCTCGCGGTGCCGGGATGGAAGGGCTTTCAGTCCGATCATACTCATAAAACATTCGTCGACATCGACTATCTTCACGTCCATGGGCTGTTGAACTGCGAGGGGTATCGTCAAAGCAAGACGAAGTGTTTTCCGGTCAATAAAGAGGCATTTGGAAGGTTTTTTGTCTATAACGAATTAATAGTTGTCTTTGATCGGGCGGAGTGAAAAGTAATCAAATGGAGAGAATAGCTCGAAAATATCCCTTGGTTCATTTCAATAGTCAGTTCCTGCGTTTTATTTTTGTCGGCATTGCCAACACGACACTGGCCTATGCGGTCTATGCTCTCGCGCTGACAGCTGGGTTCTCGTATCCCGCGGCAAGCTTCATTGCACTCGTTACCGGAATCGTGGTCAGCTTCATCATGCAGGGCAAATACGTCTTCGACAGTTTGGAGTATCGTCGATTCTGGCGGTTCCTGTTGTGCTGGATCTTGATGTACTGCGTAAACGTCGTTGTGATCCATCAGTTGATTGAACTTCAATTCAATCACTATGTCGCAGGAGCTTTGGCGCTTCCCGTCGTTGCCGCTCTTTCCTTCATGGTTCAAAAGCATTTTGTGTTTACGCGCGTGAAGCTTACGTGCAATTCACATTTGAACATTGAAAGCGACAACTACAGCGGTTCCTCCAAGAGGTAATAATGTCCGTCAAGCTTGCTATCGTGGTGCCTTGCTATAACGAAGAAGCGGTTCTTCCCGAAACCAACCGCCGGTTGGCTGAGTTGCTGAACCGCCTCCGGGAAGATACTTTGATAGAGCCTGAGAGCAGGATCTACTTTGTCGATGACGGCAGCAGCGACCGGACATGGGAATTCATTCAGTCCTTGTGTTCGGCAAACCCGCTGGTATGCGGCATCAAGCTTTCCCGCAATAGAGGGCATCAGAATGCTTTGCTTGCAGGTCTTCTAACAGCAGAAGGAGATGCGGTAGTTACTGTTGACGCTGATCTGCAAGACGATATTAACGCCATTGAGGGGATGGTGCGGCGCTTTCATCAGGGGTTTGAGATTGTGTACGGTGTGCGCAAATCCCGCACGACTGACACAACATTCAAACGGGTCACGGCCCAGGCATATTACAAACTTCTGCGATTGATGGGAGCCGATGTCGTCAATGGCCATGCCGACTTCAGATTGCTGGGACGGCGTGTAATCGAAGGCTTGAGGGAGTATCCTGAGGTCAACCTTTTTCTCCGGGGAATCGTGCCGCATCTGGGTTTTGCAACAGCAACCGTGCATTACGACCGTGCTGAAAGGTTTGCCGGGGTAACGAAGTATCCGCTGAGGCGCATGCTGGGGTTGGCGATTGACGGCATTACGTCGTTCAGTGTCATGCCTCTCAGACTTATTTCAGCGTTGGGATTCATGGTCTGTTTATTGAGTATCTCCATGGTTGGCTGGGTTACCTACGGCCGCCTCGTCATGAATTCCACTATTCCCGGATGGGCTTCGTCCGTTATTCCGATTTATTTCCTTGGTGGCATTCAGATGCTTAGTCTCGGAGTTGTGGGTGAATACATTGCCAAAATATATCTCGAAACCAAGCGGCGGCCGCGATTTATCATTGAACGGATAGTACGGGCGCATGGCGCTTCGGACGTATGAATAACAACGAATTCAAACTGCATGCGGAGCTTGAGGATACGCACTGGTGGTTTCGGGCCAGGCGGGAGATTATAATTGACCGTTTTCTCAGTACTCTTACTCCCGATTCCCAAAAGCGCATTGTGGAAATCGGTTGCGGCACAGGCGGAAACCTCAAAGAACTTTCCAGATATTACAGCGTCATGGGCGTCGATCTGTCGCCCGAGGCAGTCAAGTACGCTGTCAGGCGCGTTAATGCTCCCATAGAGCTTGGTGATTTTAGAGATGTTTTGCGTTACGACCGGCAATGGATTGACGGCGTATTGCTTGCGGATGTTTTGGAGCATGTGAAAGACGATAAAAATTTTCTTGAAGATATAATTTCAGCCTTGAAACCCGGAGCGATCGTTGTCATTACCGTGCCGGCCTTTCGTTTTCTCTGGAGCCGTCATGATGTTGCCCTAGGGCATCTCAGGCGTTATCGACAGGACGATTTTTGCCTGTTATGGGAAGGATTGCCGGTGAAAAAGCATTTTTGTTCTTATTTCAATTGTCTCCTGTTTCCATTGGTAGCGGCGGCCAGGCTACTTGTGCAGAACAATACATCTCAAAACCAGGGTGAAAGCAATCTTAAGCCGGTCAACAGGATGTTAAATGCAATGCTGTCAGGAGTATTTGGCATGGAAAAGCATGCCCTGCGTTGGATGCGTCTTCCCTTTGGCGTGAGCCTTATTGCAGTTCTTGAAAAGACAGAGACACTCCATGCAACTTAAAAACACGTTGTTACATAATCATCAGGGAATGAAAAATATTTTGTTGTTGTCATTAGCGATTCTTGTCACATATCTATGTGCCACGAAGACCGGCATTCTGATTCTTGATGACATGTTTGTAATCAACAAAAGTAACAGTCTCGCATCGTCGCTCTCCGTATTTTTCTCCGGCGGTGAAACAAAATATTTTCGGCCTCTTGGCTATCTTTCCTACAACATTGATACGAGATTTTTCGGCTGCGACCCAATTGAGTTGCATTTTATCAATATTCTGATTCACATCTGCAACTCGATCCTGGTCTATTGCGTGGCTCTGTATTTGGCACATGACGAGGCGGTCAAGCAGCGGATCGCCATGGTTGCGGCCCTGGTGTTCGGACTGCATCCGGTCAATTCCGAGGCGGTCATATGGATCGCTTCCCGTTTTGATCTGCTTAGTTGTTTTTTTTTCCTGTTGTGCCTGCTTTTGATTTTGCGCAATTCGGTATCCGGCGGGATTCTGCCTCTGACAGCGCTTTTCCCGCTATTTCTCGCCTCTTTGCTTTCCAAGGAGTCATCAATTCTTTTCCCGGTGGCGGTAGTCGTATTCATTGTTAATGAACGAAAAACAATTGCGCCGCGCAAGGCTGGCGCAATCATGACTACTCTCGCTTTCTCGATTTTGTTCTATCTGTACATGAGAAACGGGCTGGTTTTTGCTACGGATAAGGGAATTGGCAACGCACCGTTTTCATCAGTTCATGGCGGCACTGGAGCCGTACTTGCGAAATGTATGGAGGCAATGGGGTTTTACATCAAAAAAATGTTGTATCCCTATCCCTTGAGTTTCGCCATTTCATCAATTAACAGCGTATATTACCTGATTCTGTTTGCGCTGTTTTTCGTGTTGTTGTCGGTACTCCTCTTCCGGCGTAGAGATCTGCGCTTTCCCGTGGCGTTATCGTTGATAGCGCTGATTCCGCCTCTGTACGCGATGGTCAGCGGGCTACCCTGGACGCCATACGCCGAGCGTTATCTCTATATTCCGATGGCAGGGTTCGCGCTTGTGATATCGCTTGCGTGTGGCCGGTTCCTGAAGCGGCTCCCCCCATTTTTCCTCTTCTGTCTCATCTTCTTCCTTGCGGTTCCCACGGCGTGGCGGGTTAAAGCCTGGATCGAGCCGGTTACGTTTTGGGAGGATACCATAGATAAGTCGCCTCGCTTCGGCACGCCGCATCTGCTCCTGGCCGCCGAATTGATCAGCGCCGGTAAGCTGGATGAAGCCGAGCAGCATCTAACCAAGGCCAGAGAACTTGGAATTACGCGGCCCGATGCGGTTAATTATGCTCATGCTGTAGATGCTGCACTTAACGATGCCAGAAAAAAGACTGTGGCTCCATGACAAACACAAGGTTGACTATGACTTTCAGGAAACTGACATCCTTCCTTATTCCGACGGTTGCCGAGGTAATCTTTCTCGCGCTTTTCCTAATTCTTTCCTTTTCCAACGGCAGAGGGCTGTTGAATGACGCCGATACCGGCTATCACATCAGGGCCGGCGATTACATTTTGCAGACTCATTCGATCCCCCGCCAAGATATTTTTTCGTATATTACTCCGCCAATTCCCTGGACAGCCCATGAGTGGCTTTCCGAAGTAATTATGTCTCTACTGCACCGGCAACTTGGCCTGACCGGCGTTGTTCTGTTTTTCTCTTTTGTAATTGCTGTGGTGTATTACCTGTTCTTCAGGGCGCTACGCTCGCATGACGGCAATATTTTTATTGCTGCGGCTATTATCATCCTGGCCATTACTTCGTCACAGCTTCATTGGTTGGCGCGACCACATGTCTTTTCGCTGCTCTTCATGGTTATCTGGTGCCACATTCTTGATATGTACCAGTATCGGGATACCGACCGGCTTTTGGTGCTTCCCCTGCTGATGCTTGTGTGGGTGAATTTGCACGGCGGTTTCATCGCCGGTTTTATCCTGCTTGGATGTTATATTGCAGGAAACCTTGTTGAATGCCTGTTCAGGGATCCGTTGCACAATGCTGCCGCCAGGCACAAATACCGCGCTTTCCTGAAGATTACGGTCCTCTGTTTGCTGGCGTCTCTGGCCAATCCTTTCGGGTACAAGATTCTGCTCTTTCCTTTTCATTTGACCGGCAACGCGTACCTCATGGACCATGTGGTGGAGTTCATCTCTCCCAACTTCCACGAGCCCCTGGTATTCAAGTACCTGTTGCTGGTTATGATAGCTCTTCTTGCCTGTTCCCGTAAAAAACTGAATCTCATCGAACTGTTTTTGATCCTGTTTTTTACCAATATGGCGCTCTATGCCATCCGGTATGTCACGTTATTCGCCATTGTTGCCGCACCCATTATCCTGCGTCGCGCTGATGAGCTGCTCGAAGAGGCAAGCGGAGTTTTTGTTGAGTCATTCAAGGTGCGCTCGGCGAGAATTGCTTCTGTGGATGCTTCAGCCCGAGGATGGGTATGGTTACTGGTGGGAGTGGTCGTGGTTTGCAGTGCAGGAAAAACTATACATTACAGTTTTGATCCAAAGCTGAAACCTGTTGCTGCTGTCGAGTTCCTTCAAAAGGAGCGCATCGCTGGCAATATGTTTGATAACGACGAGTTCGGCGATTACATCATCTATGCCGCCTGGCCCGATTACAAGGTGTTCTTCGATGGCAGATCGGACATGTATGGCTCGGAAAGAATGAAGGAGTATTACAAGGTTATAAACTTCGAGCCGGGATGGGAACAGGTAGTCGAGAAATACCGGATAGACTGGATCATTTATGATGCGAAGTCGGCACTTTCGAGATATCTGCGTGCCGGGACCGGTTGGAAACTAATCTATGCCGATAAGGTAGCCCATATATTCGTGAAAAAAATTCCAAAATACCAACATCTGATTGACAAATACAGGAATGTAAAGCCGTTGCCGGAAGTCTCAGTGGAGAATCCCAATGGAACGGAACGCGGATAAAAAAGCATTATGTGAACGTTACTGGATGCTCTCTTCATACGCAGTGTCTGCTATTTTTCACTGCATAGCTTTTGTTATTCTGTTTTGTACAGAGACTATCTATCCTGTTGTCACAACACCTTCGACAAAAGAAGCCCTCTGGCTTTATCCCTCCCTTTTTTGGGGCTCCACGACAGAATCGAACGAAACCACCGATCATACCATACCGTTGCAACAAGTAGCGGTTGCGTCGGCTCCCGTTTTACCCAGTATCCCACTCAGGCCGGAGCCGGTTGTGGAAGATGCGGATGAAAAGGATGCAGGCGAGAAGGTTTCTCCTACTCCTCGTGCCGATATAGCGCCGAAGGCTGCCCCTGTGCCGCCACCTGTGGAAAAGGCTTCACAAGAATTGTCCGTTGCTTCCCTGCCGGTTTCGCCGCCTCCAAAAACTCTTCCCAAGCCGGAAAAAAAGCTGCATGAAACCCGGAAAGCCGCCGCGTTGCCTGAACGGCTCCCGGCAACACGCCGTCAGCCGCTTAAAGAAACTGAGAAACCTCCGGTTGTCAGGCAGCGTCCCGTGGAGACGCCTCCTGCTGCAAAGCCGGTGATAACGGATACGGATGACAATGGCACACTTCCACTCTCAAAAGCACCGAATCCTGAAGAAGGAGCGGTTGCCGGTAAAAAGATACATGGAAACGATTCAAAACAGCCTGCAATGCTGCGGAGTGGGGGGGAAGCACCATCGGTAGTTGTGGCCAATACGATAAAGGCTGATGCCGGTTTGGCGCGGTCAACGGAATCTTTTGCGGGTAAAGAGGCGGTGAAGCCGCAGGGAAGCTCGCGTACTGAGAACAAGAACAGCGGAACAGGACAGTCGACCCCTGCCGTATCATCCAACAATGGGGGAAATAGCGCAGGAAAAGTTGCAAACATTGGAGCGGCATCGGATAGTTCGGGGAAAAAGTCATCAGCTTTTTCATCGGAAACCTCTTCAACACTTCCAGGCGGACCATCAAAGACGGCGTCACTGCCGGTTGCTGCCAGGGAATCGTCTCAGGCATCCAAAACTGCGACCGGCAAGGTTGCGGAACGGAAAACTTCGGGTGCGCCGGAGAAAGCAAAAGGGTTGTTCACACCGCCTATTACCGGAGATATCAAATTTGAACTGAATGCCCGAGAGCATATGAATAGGGGGGTAAAGGTAATTGTCAGTTTTTGCGATTATCCCAAATCAAAGCGAGGCCGTCCGCTTTCGAGAGCAGAGGCAAAGCGTGTCAGGCCGGTAACTCCAAAAATTGTGATGCCAAAAGGAAATGCTATCCACGCGATAATCGATCACGCTGCCGAAGGGATCTATTACCTGCGTGTTGAGCTTGAGCGGCAGCCGGTTACGAATGCCTCGATAACGGTCAGGCTTTTTGAAGGGAGTTCCAGGGCCAAAAACATAACCATCCGTATTCATTCAATTGGTAACGGCGATCCTGTTGTCCGGTTGATGATGCCCGAGGGCATTGTTTGGGAGGATGCCTCTACATTCAGCGGCAGCCTGGAAGATTCGGACAGTGAAACCAAGTTCAATGCCGATATGGGTGTGGAATGGAAGGAGTACAAATAATTATCCTGAATTAACACATGTTATATTTTTGTGGTATTATTTATTAACTATATCACATTCTGTGTAAGGGGTAACTTTACCGGGAAGCGAGGGCAGTTTTATGGTGTCAGTCATAGTGGCGGCATATAACGAGGAGAAACGTCTTCCTGGTACATTGTGCAGAATTGCGGAATATTTGAATCAACAGGAAATGCCGTTTGAAATAATCGTTGTGGATGACGGCAGTTCTGATCGGACCTCCAGTGTTTCACATGAACTCGCCTCGCAGATCGAAAATATTTCAATTATCAGGTATGAGATAAACAAGGGCAAGGGGTATGCGCTTCGGACCGGCGTCCTGGCATCGCGGGGAGATGTCGTTCTTTTTACGGATGCCGATCTTTCAACGCCGATCGAAGAGTTGTCCCGGCTTTTGCCGTTTTTGGAGGAAAATGCGTGTGAGGTGGCTATTGGCACGCGGGCGCTTGAATTAAGCCGGATAATCCGGAGGCAGCCCTGGTGGAGGCAATGTATGGGGCGGATCTTCAATAGGATTGTCCGTTTTTTTGTTTTGGATGGTTTTAGTGATACCCAATGCGGATTCAAGCTTTTTGCGGGAGATGTGGCCAGACGTTTGTTCGGTTCGGCGCGTATCGACCGTTTTGCATTTGATGTTGAGATTCTGGGGCTGGCATTGAACTTGGGGTACAGGGTGCTGGAAGTGCCCATCACTTGGGTTAATTCACCGGCTTCCAAGGTGAACCCGATACTGGATTCGCTTCAAATGTTAAGAGATCTTGCAAAGATTCGTATTGCCGCAGGAAAGAGGCTGCGCCGGTTCCCTGTGCCAGTGATGGTGGAGTGTTCCGGGGGAGAAGTGGCGTCTTCCGCTGTTATTCCCTTGAAGGGGGGGTATTGATATCCCGTCATAAAGCTTGGCGGCTCTTTCAGGCACTCCGGTATTCCAGCGTCACAGATACAGGAAAAAGCGATGCGGTTTTCCCGTATGCTCATTGCGAGGAGATTTGATTATATGGATCAATTAGGAAAACAGCTTGTTTTGGAAGGAAAGGTAACGGAACAACAGCTTGGTCTGGCTTTGGAGCATCAAAAACTCCATGGCGGCAAGGTAGGGCAGAATCTTGTCTCGCTTGGCTATATCAGTGCCGAGGATCTTGAAAACTTCTTTAGAAAGCACCCTGCGTCTCCGGTGACGCTGGAAGATACGGATGTTGATGAGTCGGTGCTGCTTGACCTTGTTATGAAACATATCCGCTTTATGGGTGAGTTCATGCTGGCGGATGTGGCCGAAAAAGTTAAGCTGCCGATCAAGATTGTCGATGTCATTATGGAAACCCTGAAAAGAGACAAGCTTGTGGAAATTAAGGGAGGTGCGGGGTATGCGTCGGTGACCTATACATTTAAAATTACCGACGCCGGAAGAAAACGAAGCACCGAGTTGCTTCAGCTTTGCCGCTATGTCGGGCCTGCCCCGGTTTCCCTTAAGGCATATCGAACAATGGTTAAACATCAAAGTGTCAAAAACATGGTAGTTAGCGAGGATAGCTTTGCCAATGCATTTTCTCACTTGGTAATCGACAAGAGCCTTTTGAGGCGCCTTGGTCCGGCAATCAGTTCCGGTAATTCGATTTTGGTCTACGGCCCTCCCGGTAATGGTAAGACAGCCGTGGCTGAGGCTATTGGGCAATTACTACCGGATGATATTTATATTCCGTATGCCATTTCTGTCGGAGGGCAGATCATCAGTTTGTTCGATCCCGTGAACCACGTAGCGGCGACTCCGGTCATGGAGGCCGGACGAGTTGACCAGCGTTGGGTTTTGATCAAGAGGCCTTTCGTTTTGACAGGGGGAGAGTTGACCCTCAAGATGCTGGATCTGGATTTTAACGATGTTTCAAAATATTACGAAGCTCCGTTACAGATGAAAGCCAACAATGGGCTCTTTGTGATGGATGATCTGGGGCGTCAGCAGATAGATCCGCACAAGCTGCTGAATCGTTGGATTATCCCTCTTGACCGGAGAATAGATTTTATTTCATTGAATACCGGGATGAAATTTCAAATCCCATTCGACATGTTGATAATTTTTTCAACAAATTTCGAACCGGTGGATTTGGTCGATGACGCGCTGTTGCGAAGGATCAGGTACAAAATAAAGATCGATCATCCGAGCGAAATGCAGTATGAAGCGATATTCAAACAAGTCTGCGAGAAGCATCATGTTGCATTCAATAAAGAAGTTTTTGCATTTCTTATTAAGGATTGTTACAAGAAACACAACATAGAGCTTGATGCCTGTCATCCGCGCGACCTTGTTGAACATATTATGGATATTGCCCACTATTACCGTCGTCCGGCTGAACTGACACGGGAAAATATTGTGACTGCATGGCAAAATTATTTCGCGGGAACGGAGTGCTGACTATCGGAGTGAAAAAACTCTCAGGTGAGACACTGCTCTTGTCGGCGTTTTTTTGTGGGCAGGTTGATTTATACCCCGGAAATAGTTTCCTGTCTTAAACCCCAATGCTTATCTTTTACGCCCAGAATTACACTGGATGCATTGAACATGGCGCAGGCAAGGGTTCCTGCTCTAAGTCCCAGCCTTTTGGCGCTTTCAGTGGTAATGGAGGCGGTCAGGGTATTGTTGTGGCCAATGTCCAAGTCTACTTCGGTGCTGATCGGACCCTCAACAACTTTTGATACCGTGCCGCACAAAATATTGCCAGCATCGACCTTGGCGTCGAGCAGATTGGTTCCAATTCCAATGTTGGTTGCCTTGATGATGGCAAAAACCTCTCCCCCTTCTTTCAAGTCAAGATCATCAACACTTGAATTGCCAAGAACAACATTAACCGGCGACCCATCATGCAGGTTGAGAGTTATGTCGGCATTAACCGCGCCTTTGCTGACGCTTGTCACCGTCCCGATCAGAATATTTCTTGCACTGAATGCCATGTTTTTAATCTCTCTTTGAAAGATTATTGTATATCTATTAAAATATTATATGTAACTATTTGTTTTTGGCAAGGAGTACATCGGTATTTTGACATGCTTTTGTGGTGGCCAGTCTCCGGAAGGCCGATGCTTTGAACGCTGCATGGACAATGGAGCCCTGCTTGATATCCAGTTCTCGGGCTGCTTCCGGAACGATTTCGGCCAGTAATTTTCCTTGACCGCATTCCAGTTCCACCCCCAGTTTTGAACCGCTCTCAAACAGTGACGTAATCCTGCATTCCAGCAGGTTGCGGGCGCTGATCGCCTCGGGATGTTTTTTGAAAAGTATAATGTCCTTAGATGAAAGCTCGAACAAGCCACTAACCGTTTCGCGGTTCCCAGCCGATAAAAACAGCTCGCCTCCCGGCCAGTTGTAGACACACAAGCCGTTCCGTTCCGTCATGCCGTCCAACTCCAGCAGATTGATGAAGCCGACCGAACTTTGTCCCATGCGGGTTCTGGCCAGATGCTCACTGGAAGTCTGTTCCGCAATGCGTCCTTTTTCGACTACCAGCACCGTATCGGTCACCAGCCTCATTTCAACCATGGAATGGGAAATGAACAGATAGGGTATGCCAAAGCGCTCGCTGACACTTTTAAGGTAAGGAATTATCTGAAATCTGAGCGTGTCATCCAGGGCTGAGAGCGGCTCATCCATAAGCAGCAGACGAGGGTTGGCCAGGATCGCCCGCCCCAGGGCCACCCGTTGTTTTTCGCCTCCTGATAGATTGGTGACGCCACGGTCGAGAAGCTTTTCGAGTTTCAGGAGCGCCACCAGTGCATCGAAATCAATACAACGTTGGTGCGCCGGGCAGCGCTTGAAGCCATAGAGCAGGTTGTTTTTTACACTCAGGTGCGGAAACAGGCAGTGCTGCTGGAAGACAACGGCAATACGCCGTTTTTCGGGAGGGAGATTAATGCTCGTGGAACTACTGAACAGGCAGGTGTCGTCGAGGATTATTTCGCCGCTGTCCGGTTCCAGCAGGCCGGCCAGCAGATGAACCAGGGTTGATTTGCCGCCTCCCGATTTGCCGAAGATGCCGATACGCTCGCCTTCGACTGTGAAGTCGGTTGACAGGGAAAAACTGCCGTAATTTTTTGTTACCGCCATGCTGAGTTTCATGTCATGCCTTACGGGTCATTTTTTTATAGAGCAACTCATGGAGAAAGAGAACCGACAGCGAAATTATTACCGAGACAAGGCAGAGCGACAGGGCCATGCTTTCACTGGAGGGAGAACTGGCATATTCGTAGATGGCCAGCGGCAAGGTTTGTGTTACGCCGGGGATATTGCCGGCCACGATGATTGTCGCTCCGAACTCTCCCAGGCTGCGGGCGAACATCAGCGACGAACCGGCCAGAAGGGCGGGGAGCGACAGCGGCAGGATTACGGTCAGCAGAGTGTCGTACCAGCGCGCTCCCAAGGTGCGTGAAGCCTGAATCATCTGCGGATCGATTGACTCCATGCCGATGCGCAGCGAACGTACCAGCAACGGAAAGCCCACTACTGCCGAAGCGATTACAGCCGCTTTGAGGGTAAAGATAACCTGGATGCCCACGTCAGTGAGCAGTCTTCCCAGCCAGCCGTTCTTACCCAGCAGTAGAAGGAGTAAATAGCCCACTACTACCGGAGGCAGGGTTAATGGCAGATTGATCAGCACTTCCAGCAGCAGTTTGCCGCGAAACGAGGCAAAGGTAATCAGGTAGGCCGCGATAAAACCGAAAGGCAGCGATAGGAGTGTCGCTGCTACGGCAACTTGGGTAGAGAGACGGATAGCGTCAATATCCATTGGTGTCAGTGAAAACATGAGACCCTCAATGCAGGAATGATGGTGAAACTATGCAAAATTATATCCAGATGCTCTTGCAAAAGTCAAAAACGTTCCCTCCCCTCTGGCGGGGGAGGGTTAGGGTGGGGGGCTGCCATGATATCAGCATGTTTCACCTTCACCCACCCCCCAACCCCCACCCGTCAAGGGAGGGGGAGCCGCTTTCCAGGACTTTTGCAAGAGGCTCTCCATTTTGTTTGTTTGCGTGAGAAAAAAATACCCCCCATTCTCTCTCTGGAGAGAGTGAATGGGGGGATACTGCTTGATAGAAAAAACAGGAAGCAACGCCTCGTTATTTTACGTTGAATCCGTATTTAGCCAGAACCGGTTTGGCGGCGCCGCTTTGCAGGAAATGCATAAATCCGGCCGCATCCTTGTTTTTTGCTCCTGACACTGTCAGCGCCATGGGATAGGTTACCCGCGGATAGAGTTTCTGTGGCACGGTGAAGAGGATTTTGGCCTGCTTTGCCTGAAGCGCATCGGTGCGATAGACAAAGGCTCCATCGACTTCACCGCGTTCAGCGTACATCAGGCATTCACGCACATCCTTGCCCATGACCAGTTTTTTTTCCAGTTGTTTGTCAAGACCTGCCTTCTTCAGTGCTTCAGTGGCGTATTCGCCGGCGGGAACGCTCTTGGGGCTGCCGATGGCGATTTTGTTGAGTTTTGTTAGATCCTGCAGCGATGATGCCTTGGCGGTGGTTCCGGCAAAGACCAGCGTGTTGTAGGCAAACGTACCGATGGAGGCGGTGTCTGCCATCTTTTTGTTCTTCAGATAGTCCATCCATTCCAGGTTTGCAGAGATAAAGATATCAGCCGGTGCGCCGTTTTCAATCTGCTTGGCCAGAGCGCCGGATGCGCCGTAGTTTTTGAGAAATTTTACGCCGGGGTTGCTCTTGGCATAGGCGGCGGACAGTTCATTGATGACTTCCTTCAGGCTGGCGGCTACGGAAAGATTGACTTCTCCCGCGAACACCGGGGCAGCCAGGAAAAGCAGGCAAAGGACGGCAAGACACATTCTGGAAACAAGCTTCATCGATTCATTCTCCTTTTTTTGATTTTATTTCAATTCTCCGGTTGCTTTGACATCATACCCCGGAAGTTCCCGCAGCATGTTCTTCAGAGGCGTTGAGCGAACCACTTCAACAAGTGCCCGTATGCGAGGGTCATCCGTCTGCGATGCGGGGATGCATAGATCGTAAGCCTCCTCCCGCAGAGCTATAAAATCAAGACCAGCCTCATCGGACACCAGCCGTACCGAAATGCCGGCTTCCGCCCATCCGGCGCGTATCGCTTCAGCCACCCCCTGGTGGTCCTTTGCCATCATGGTCGGGGATACGCTTCCCTGGAGCAATTCATCGAGAACCTGGCGGGCGCCCGAACCTGTTTCTCGACCGACCCAGCGCACATTGGACGCAAGAACCTGGTGAACACTGTTCATCCCCAGGCCAGGCGCCAAGGTCAGCCCCTCTTGCCAGTCCGCCATGCGCAGCAGGCTGAATGGCGCATTGAGAATTTCCTGCGCTACCCGGCTGTTTTCTTCCGGTGCGGTGCTCTTAGCGAGATGCAGTCCCGCCACATGCACCAGCCCATCCCTTAAAAGCTCAAGCGCTCGGCGGCTCGGCCGGGACAGCACAATCATCCGGAATGGAGTCGCCCGGGAGTATTCGGCAGCCAGAAGTCCCACTGCCGGGTCGCAACTGGCCATGACCAGTGTTCTGTATGGGTCGCTGAATGGGTTTTCAAACAGTCTGCCATCCCGAAAGATTCCGTCGTGGGGCACCATGCCCAGTGGCGAGTTTTCCACGGGAAACAGGAGCAGCTTGTCACTGATTATGGCTCGCCAGCAGCGGCATGGTATCTGCGAAGGAGGCCAGGCCCAGTGAACTTCTCCCTGGCCGCCCAGTTGGAAAAGCTCCTCGACCGTGCAGCCAAAGACCTTTGCCAGCGCCAGGGCAGCTACGGTAGAAGGCACCAGTTTTCCGGTCTCAATAGCACTGACGCCGGCGCGGGAAAGCCCGGCCCGTTCGGAGAGTTCCTGTTGCGACCAGCCCCGCTCTTCTCGGAATTGTTTGACATGGTTATTTAGTGGTGTTTCTTCTCTTGACATTATAATGAACCTTATGACAGTATTCTGTCCAAAATGGATTTGAATGACAGTATCATGACGTGTATACAATTTTTATGACAGTATTCTGTCAAATGCAAGTAAAAAGAAGAGGATGTGATGTCGAATACCAGAAAAACGCTCCACAACGGGGTTTCATAAGGGTGCTGTGGGGGAGCGTGCATACGAATGGGAAGCCAATGATATATATTTCAGAAAAGAACTTGATGGAAGATGAGTTCTACGCCCCCGGCAGTAGGGACGGTTTTGGACTTAAACGAACATCACCCGGACTCACGGAAAATGACCAGGTCAGCCTGTTTATTAAGATCGACGAGCTTGGTTCCCTCGTGAAAGCGGCTAAGGCGCTCGGTATCAGTTACAAAACTGCCTGGGACACGGTCAACATGATCAGTAACCGCGCTGGAAAGCCGCTGGTTTATCGCTTGGCTGTCGGTAAATGGGATGGAGTTACCCTTCTTACCGATGAAGGGAAAAAATTATTGCCCCGGTTAACGGGAGAACCAAAGAAAGGTGATAGATCATGATGAGCCAGCGAACGTAGCTCATTTACGATATCCGTGTTTTGAGGAATTTGTCGTATGTGGACAGTGGGCGCGATGGGGAAAAGTGATGCCCTCGCGTGTCCGGAAAGGAATAGTACCGATGTTTTTAGGCCAATGTGTGTCCGTCTCCGTTGGCTTTTTTGTACCCGAAAACCAGTAACCATAAAATCGTGGGAGTCCTTGCAACGGTGAAAAACACAATCTGGATATCAAGCCTTTTTTTACTTCTCTGCATAACCGTTCTGGTGTCACTGACTTTGGGCAAGTACCCGGTCAGTCTGGCGGAGATATGTGGTTATGTCGGTTCATCCTGCGGTTTCGGCTCAACGGACGACCAGAATGCGGCAATTCTGCATAACGTTCTGGTGGACATCCGCATGCCGCGTATTCTGGCTGCCATGCTTATTGGCGCCGCGCTTTCCGTTTCCGGCGTTACCTTCCAGTCCATGTTCATCAATCCCCTGGTTTCACCCAGTCTGTTGGGGGTGTTGTACGGAGCCTCATTCGGCGCTGCGCTGGGCATGCTTTTCTCAAGCAACTGGATAGTGGTTCAGGCTATTTCGTTCATGTTCGGAATGGTTGCAGTGCTGTTGTCGGTGGGAGTGGCCAGACTCTATCGCGGTGACCGGTTGCTCATGCTGCTTTTGGGCGGCATCGTCAGCGGAGCTTTGTTCACCTCGCTTCTTTCCGTCGTTAAATACCTGGCAGACCCGAGCAACCAGCTTCCGGCCATTGTGCACTGGCTTCTGGGCGGGCTTACCATGGTTGACGGCAAAACAATTCTGTTCGCTTCCCTGCCGATTGGAATTGGAGTGTTTGTTATCATCCTGCTTTCTCCGTACCTCAATATCCTGAGCATGGGGGATGACGAAGCCAAAGCCCTGGGGGTGAATGTTGGACTGATCCGCATGACTCTGATTTTCTTCGCAACCCTGATAAGCGCTTTGACCGTGGCGTTGGGCGGGATGATCAGTTGGGTCGGACTGATCATCCCGCATATTGCGCGCATGTTGGTTGGTCCGGATAACCGGCTGCTGCTGCCGGTGGCTGCGCTGGTGGGCGCCGTGTACCTTGTAGTGGTCGACGATCTTTCCCGGCTGCTCTTTACCGTGGAAATCCCCCTGGGAATCACCACCTCATTGGTGGGCATACCGTTTTTTGTCTTTGTCCTGAAGAACTCGCGGAAGGGGTGGAGCTGACATGTTGATTCAGGCGGAAGACATTACCTTCGGCTATTCCGGCAAGACGGTTCTGCACGATGTTTCGTTTTCCATCCGCAAGGGGGAGATCGTTTCACTGCTGGGGCCGAACGGTTGTGGCAAGACCACGCTTATCAAGGTCCTCCTGGGGTTGTACCGCCTGAAAAACGGAAAGGTCAGTTTTGAGGGGCGCGAGATTTCGTCCATAAACCAGAAAGCCCTGGCGCGCTGTATTGCCTATGTCCCCCAGGTTCACCGGGCCCCTTTTGCTTACCGGGTGCTTGACGTGGTGTTGATGGGAAGGATGCCGCACAAAACGTTTTTTTCCCGCTACAACGCACATGATGTGGTCCTGGCGCGAAAAGCTCTGGAAAAACTGTCGATTTTGCATCTGGAGGAGCGCCCCTATACGGAAATCAGTGGCGGCGAACGGCAACTTGCGCTGATTGCGCGAGCCCTGACCCAGGGTGCCCATACCTTTATCTTCGATGAGCCGGCAAATGGTCTTGATTACGGCAATCAGATCAGACTGCTCGAAGAGCTGATTAACCTGAGCCGCGAAGGATATACGTTTATTAAATCCACCCATTTTCCCGACCATGCGCTCTGGGTGGCAGACCGGGTAATCATGTTGAAACAGGGCAGTATTATCGCTAACGGATCTTCGGGTGAAACGATTACCAGTCAAAATCTGTATTCACTGTATGGCAGAGAGGTTGACATACATGAGTTGAAAGAAAACTTCAAAGTTTGCGTGCCGAGAAAGTTGGGGGCGGGAGTGTAACCGGGTTGAACGTACGAGCCAGCTTTACCCTTTTTTAAAGGGGGGATTTTTTACCATCAAAGCATGAGAAGGGGATTGAGAATGCAAATCACTGATGTTCACGGCGTGTTGCAGCGTTGCATCGATTACCACGGCCATTACTGTGCCGGGCAATCGCTGGGGGTGCGGATCGCCAAAAAAGGGTTGGAACTGGTCGCAGCAGAAGATCAAAAGGATTTGATCGTTTTTGTGGAAAACGACCGCTGCATTGCCGATGCGGTGCTGATGGCCACCGGAACCCGCCTGGGAAGGCGCAGTCTGAAGTTTGTGGATTACGGCAAAATGGCGGCGACTTTTATCAACCTCAAGAAAAATATCGCCTATCGGGTTGGCCTCAAGCCCGTCGATTATACTGAAGCGCCTCGCGACGATGCCCAGGACGATGCCAGGGAACGGGTTTTGATGTTAGCGGATGAGGAGTTGCTTTTCTGGAAAAAGGTAACGGTCAGGTTGAAAAAAGAGGAACTGCCGGGCAAACCTGAACGGATCGTCAACTGCGTAAAGTGCGGTGAAAAAGTCTTTGATGCAAAAGACCTTGCCGGTGACGGAACTGATGGCGGTCCATTTTGCGTCTCCTGTGTGCATGGCTCTTACTATCAAGCGGAAGAATAGGGCTTTATGCAGCTTGTCGATGCATTGCTGGAAAGTGTTTCCGCTCGTGATGACATGATTACGAATGTTCTGGTTGGTCTGCACTGGATCGGAGTCGAAAGCAGGTTTGCTGCCGGAATGGCGCATGTCCCCAAGGGAGGTGAGTGTATCGCGTTGAAAGATGCGGGAAATATCCTGGGGAGAAACAGCCGGGAGATAGCAGCACGCCTGAAAAGCTGGGTGCCCCTGGATGCCTGCCTTGGTCTGGCGGCGCTCTGTTCTCTCATAAATCCTGTGGGGGATCCGGTCAATGTCAATGACTATATTGTGAGTTGTGCTCCAGGAAGGGTCGTGACGTGTGTTGGAAGGTTTCCTTTTTTCCCGAAGATCCAACGTGTGGCGAAATGGTCGTATCTGCTGGAAATGAATCCCCGTCCGCGGGAATTGCCTGTGTGTGCTGCCGAGGAAGTGATTCCCAAGTCGGATCTGGTGATAATAAACAGCACAACGCTTATCAATAAGTCGATGCAGCGGCTGTTGGAACTGTCCCGTGGCAAAATCTGCATTGTCCTCGGTCCTTGTACCCCTATGAGTGACGTGTTGTTTGATTTTGGCGCTACGGTTATTGCCGGTGTTCGGGTTGTGGATCCGGAAAAGCTTTTATCGAGTCTGGCACAGGGAGTCAAGTTATTCCGCGAAATTGGCGGGATTCAGTCCATCACCAGATTCAAAAACTGAAAGCGGCGCGTTCTCGTTATTTGGAGGAAGTGAAAGGAGAAACAGATCCTGATGGAATGGCTAAAAAGTGTTGTGGACAAAAGCGACAATATATATCTGGAAACACTCAAAACCATCTGTTTTAGCAGTGTTAGCCTTAAAACGGAAACCAGGTAATGAATCAACTGCGGAAACCCTTTGCATTGTCGCTGGCGATCCACGGTGTTGTGTTTGGTTTCATTTACGCCGTGAGTAGCACCTGCGCCCAAAACAATTTGCCCATAGTCATTGATTTCAATGTTGATTTTGATGCTCTGGGCACGGCGGGACCCGGCCTCGGTCCCGCCAATCAATCAGCAGGGCCGCCTGCTCTCAAAACGGCCGCCCGTCCTCGCTCCAATTCGGTGCCGTCGCATGACGTTGCACATTTCGAACCTCACATATCACCAGCTCCAGTTACGGGACAGGTGCTGAAAGCAGCCGTGGAGCATACTGGTCCGGTGGCAATTGCAGCACCGGCAAAGGCTGGACCGTCGCTTGTGGCAAAAAACGAAATCTACGGAACTTCGATTGCTTCTGGCAGGACGGGTGGAGCATCGGGGCAGGGGGGAGCGAAACTGCCGGTGGTGGTGGAGGAGGCTCGGGAATATCGTCGGGTGGTGGCGGGGCATCGTTGGGTCCGCCGGGCGGTGGCGGTGCTTCCGCTGATCAGATGAAAAACAGATATATGAAGGAGCATTTCACCTATATCAAGGATCTGATCCAGAGAAATATTTCCTATCCGGCCCGGGCGCGAAAAATGGGTTGGACCGGTAAGGTTGTCGTTTCATTTATCGTTCATGAAACCGGACGGGTCAGCAACGAGGTCGTAGTAGTCAGTTCCGGGATCGAATTACTGGATGACAACGTGATCTCGACCATCAAGGCGGTATCGCCGTTTCCCCGGCCTCCCGTCAAGGCCGAGTTGCGGGTTCCGATTGTATATCGCCTGGAATGAGTGGTGTCGTCTTCATTGGTAAGCCTTCTGAGGCCGTAGGGTAAGGGGGGAATAGTTACGTCAACTATTTGAAATGATGGCAGTAGATTAAATCGCAACCAGCGAAATGTGAAGGAGGGGAAAAAGATGAAGTTAGCAAGAGTGTCTTTGGCAGTATGTATTGCGGTTTGTATGTCTTTTTCAGTTGCCTTGGCAGATGAGAAAGAGGCCAAGGAAGGTTATGAGGCCTATTCCCTTGCCGAGGTCTATGTCAAAGAGGGGAAACCGATGATTGATCAGCAAATATCCCTTACCAACGTGGTGACGGCCGAGGATATACAGGCAACAAATAGCCGTACCGTTGCACAGGCGCTGGCCCATGTACCGGGCCTTGTGGTTACCAACGGTACGAAAAACCAGCCGAGGCTGAACATCCATGGTTTTTTTGATCAGACCAGAACCCTGATCCTTATCGACGGCGTTCCCTATTACGAGACATACTTCGGTTATCTGGACCTGAACCAGTTTCCGGCCGACAATGTGGCCAAGATTGAAATCACAAAGGGGGCCGCATCGGTATTGTACGGAACAAACGCTGAGGGCGGGGTAATCAACATCATAACCAAAAAGGCTGCCGGAAAACCGACTGTGTCGATGAATATGGAGGCAGGAGAGAACGATTATTACAAGGGGGCCATTTCTCACGGGATGAAAGTGGGTGCCGTGAACTACTGGTTGAGTTACGCTCACAGCCAGTCACGAGGCTGGCGCATGTCGGATGACTTTAAGCCAACCCAGGGAAGCGTCATCAGCAAGCCGGGGGGGACGAGCACAGGAATATTCGAAGACGGTGGCACGCGTAACCAGTCCGATTATGAACAAAACAATATATGGGGCAAATTCGGTATCGAACCGTCCCCCGGTTCCGAATACTATGTGAATTTTTTCTATATATCCAAGGATAACGGAATGCCACCCTCTACCAAGGAAGTGAGGGCTTTTCCGAGCCGCCCTGCGTTTTCAAACTTCTTTCGTTACAATCGATATGACGACTGGGGCATTGACCTGAGCGGACAGCAGAAAGTAAACGATCAGGTAACCGTTACCGCCAAGGCCTTCTACCACAACCACACCGATGGGCTCGACTCCTATTCCAATCAGAACTACAATAATGTAATTGCCCGGAGTAATTATTACGATTACACCATGGGCGGCTCTCTTGTTACCCAGTATCAGCCTGTCGAATGGAATACCACGCGCCTTGCCTTCAACTACCGGGGAGATGTGCACAAGCAGAGGGCTGATAACTACCTGCCGTTCGAGCATTTCTTGTCCTGGACCGGATCGGTGGGCATTGAAGACGAAGTGAATTTCAGCAAGAATTTTTCCGGAGTTCTTGGGCTGAGTTATGACTGGTTCAATGTGAGTGAAGCCTCTCAAAATAAAACTGATACTAATACTGCAACATATGGGGATTTTGTCAGCCAGTCTCCGCTTTCTCTTGGACCGACAAAAGACAGTTTTAACCCGATGATCGGAGTCACCTATACCTTTCCGGACACCACCAGATTGTACGCATCCATTGCCCGCAAAACCCGCTTTCCGACTCTGAAACAGCTTTTTGACAGTAAGAGCGGTAACAATACTTTGGAGCCGGAAATGGCTATCAACGGCACAATTGGTGTTTCACGCACGTTTTCCGGCGTCATGTTTGGTGAACTTGCCTTTTTCTATCATGATATCTCCGACATGATTGTTGCTACTGCCGCCGGCGCCTACCAACCCTATACCAATATCGGTAAAGCCCGGATTTATGGTATTGAAGTCAATACTGAATTTTATCCCTACAAGGATCTTGTCCTAAAACTTGCCTATAACTATAACAATGCTTCCGATGAAAGTAATAACAGGGTTACCGACAAATTAATCAATGTGCCGGAGCATAAGATAGACATGGGGATACAATATACTGCATCATACACCGGAACCCGACTTGACTTGAACGGCATTCTGCTGAGCGAGATATACAACCAGTTGCCGACTCCCACAAGCTCGACTCAAGCTATTCAGAGAGTTGGAGGATACTTCACGGCTAATCTGCGTGTAACCCAGCCGTTCCTCAAACATTACGAAGCGTACCTTGCGATTAACAATATTATGGATAGAAATTATGAAGAGCAATATGGCTTTCCGGGAACTGGCAGAAATATATACGGGGGACTTTCGGCGAAGTTTTAAAAAACTTCAGGAGATGACATGAATAAATTTGAAATCGATTGGAATTACGCATGGCAGAGGGCCCGTGAAGGGCGCTCCGGTGGTGACGATTCATCCTACTGGGACAAACGGGCGCCTGCTTTTGCTCGGCATGTAAAGGAAACTGATTATGAGAAGCGCTTTCTGGAGATCATGCAGCCGGATCCGTCATGGAGCGTGCTTGATGTTGGCTGCGGAGCCGGTACCCTGGCGGTGCCGCTTGCCGGCCGTATTGCTTCGGTAACGGCGCTGGACTTTTCAAAGGTCATGCTCGACCTGCTTGGGCAATGTTGCCGGGAGGAGGGCATCCGCAACATAACGACCATCCATGGAAGTTGGGAGGATGATTGGGAACCACTTGGCATTGGAACCTATGACGCGGTTATAGCATCCCGTTCCATGGTGGCCAGGGATCTCCGCGATGCTGTTGAAAAGTTGAACCGTGCTGCCCGCAAGCGGATCTATGTGTCCTCGCTGGTTGGGGATGGCCCCCTTGACCGGCGCGTATTCGAAGCGGTTGGAAGAGAACTTGTATCCAGTCCGGACTACATCTATCTCTACAATCTTCTGTACCAGATGGGGATTTATGCCTCAGTATGTTTTATCACCAGTAAGGAATGGAAGGTTTTCAAGAGTCTTGAAGACGCGGTTGAGGGTACCTCCTGGATGTTGCGTGATGTGACTCCGCACGAACTTGAGTTGCTCGAAAATTATCTGGCCGGAAAACTGGTTCCCTGCGAAGGCGGGTATCGGCTTCCTTCCCCCAAGACGGTGCGCTGGGCAGTTATCAGTTGGGAAAAGGAAGAGGAATGATACAATTGTGGGTAACTAATCGCTGCTAAAAGGAGATACGGTCATGCGGTGTAATTACTGCGAGTGGCGTTGTGAGTTAGGTGCTGAAAAATACGGTGTCTGCAAGATGTATTTCTCTGATGGTATTTCCATCAAAGAGCGTTTTCCTCACCGGTGGTGCACTTATGGTATTTCGGGGATTGAGTCGATTCCGTTGTACCACGTTTTTCCCGGTAGCCGCTGCATGACCATCGGTACGTTCAGTTGCAATTTCAATTGCAAGTACTGCTCAAATGCGTTTATCGCAAAACAGGACCCGGCGGAAATGCAACGTGACATGCTCGACCTTTCGCCGGGGGAATTGGTTCGCATGGCACAAAAACTGGGGTGTCACGGCATTGTCTTCAACGTCAACGAACCGGCTGTTTCCCTGAACTCACTGCAAGAAGTCTCAAAGGAGGCGCAAGCCGCAGGTCTGCACATGGGGTGCTTGACCAACGGCTACACGACCCCGGAGTCTACGGAATTATTGGCGAGCATTTTTTCCTATTTCAATATCAGCCTGAAGGGGCTGTCGCCGGAGTTCAACAGGAAGTATATTGGTATTCCTTCATCGGAGCCTGTGCTGCGAACTATTAAAAGGCTGGCATCGGTTCGCCATGTCGAAGTGGCGACTCCGGTGATCCAGGGGGTAAACGACCATGAACTGGATGAGATGGCGGAGCTGATCGCAGGGATCGATCCTGAAATTCCCTGGCATGTTTTTCGTCTTCTTCCCGAGGACGAGATGAAGGATGCCGTGTATCCCAATATCGAGTTGATTAATGAGAGATTGACGTCGGCACGGAAAAAACTGGCCTATGTCTATTTTCATAACTTTGTCGGTTCCGATTGGGTTAATACGGCATGTCCGGAGTGCGGGGCAACCGTGGTCGAGCGTTTCAGCCTGGGATGCGGCGGAGATAAACTGCAACGTTTTCTGTGCAATGGCGCGCAATGCCCATCCTGCGGCCGGACAATCAGGCTGTTGGGCGACAGGGTGGCGTGGAACAACGGAGGGTAATGACATGAGTCTGGCTATTGTCGATGCGCGCGAGTGGCAAAATATGTTCGATCTCCGGACCGGCGCCAGAATGGAGGCGGGTGGGCCTCAGGTGGAGATGATGCAAAGCGTTCTGAAAAAGTATCCGTATCCCGGTGATCTGGATCCCCGCGGAAATAGCTGGGTAACCGATATTGCCTTGAATCTGATTGGGACGTATCATCCCCGGCTCGTATTCCTATGCTATTCCCGGCAATACTTTTCCATGCGTTATTCAGCCATGAATGAAACAGAGCGGAAGGAACTCATTGCCGCCACCTTCAAAGAGGTCGAGCGCTTTACCCGCGAATCAGGATTTACTCCCCTTATTGTGGGAAGGGGGGATATGACGCCTTTGCTTGATGTTATCGATTTGAGCAGGCTTGACGGACTTGCCATCTGCACTCACTGGTCGGTCAAGTACGCCGGTTTGCACGGCCCGAGCGCAGCCGACCTGAAAACGCTCAATGAACATCCTCATATACGAATGATTGTGGAAAAAAATGAAATGTTGCGCCTTTTTGAAGGCAGTAGCGAGGATGCCCGCAGGTTGCCCGATTATCTGTTGGTGGCTGAAAAGGGCTATGCTTTCAAAACCGTCAGCAGCACCATGCGCAGGCCGGTGTTGATTCCCGATGCCACAACCCATATCCCCTTGTCCACACCGTTGGGGGGTGTGAAAGACATTACCGGTATACGGCGATTGATCGAAGACAATCTCAAGGACCATAAAATTGCCCTGATACTTCTGGAAGGCATTGGAACCGATGAATTTCTCCGGCCGTCAGTGCCATGCGGAAACGGCAGGGAATGGTATTGCTACGAGCCGGGAGCCGGTCAGTATCTCGCCATCACATCGGGAAAGCACCGGGTTTTCGACTATCCCTCCGGGTACAAATCATTCGTGGAAGACAGCGGCGAAAAAGAATACCCCCTTTCCGGCTATTTTACCTCCCTACCTGTTGACACAATAGGGGAAGGGATCTGTGACAGAAGTGTTGCTGTCGGCAACAACAGCATGTTCATGCACATGGTCACCGGCGCCGACATGTGTGTGGAATGTTTTGCGAGGAATCTGTCCAACCAGGGAGCACTGGGGGTTATTCACCGGCAGGACAAATGAAGAGAGGGAGAGAAACGACAGTGATGATCAAAACACAACCGTTTCGCCCTGAGTCTTCACAAAAAGTGAGTGAAAGCATCTGACCGTTTTTTCAGTTTGGTTCCGATCTTGAATTTTGTTTTGGAGGGATTATGTCACGCTTCACTGTTGTGATCGTGCTTGTGCTGCTTTTGTTGTCTTCCCATGCTTCCGCTCGCACGATTACCGATATGCTCGGCCGCAAGGTCACAGTGCCTAACAAAATCGAAAAAGTCGTTGCCCTTTCGCCTCCGGCAACCTACCTGGTTTACATGATGGATTCCTCGCTTCTGGCAGGCCTTAACTGTCCGCTCCGGGAAAATGAATTGATGCTCACAACGGAGCACTTTCGAAAGCTTCCGGTCATCGGCGGAATGGTTGGCGAGGGGCGAACTCTCAATATGGAGTTGTTGCTGAAGATCAAGCCGGACGTGGCTTTCCTCTGGATTCGGAGAAACGGTGAAATCGAGGCTGTTAACAGGCAGTACATGCAGGCTCTTGCCAAATTGAGGATTCCCACGGTGGCCGTATATCTCGAAAAAATTGAAGAATATCCCGCCGCTATCCAATTTATGGGTGAGGTGCTCGGCAGAAAAGAACGCGCAGCCAAACTCCGTCGCTATGCTTCCGGCGTTATCCGGAACGTACAACGGAAATTGGCCGGCCTGCCGGAGAACAAGCGGGTCAGCGTCTATTATGCCGAAGGTGTGGATGGTCTTTCAACCGAGGGGGTAGGGTCCATGCATTCCGAACTGATCCCTTTGAGCGGCGGAAGAAACGTTTGTTCATTGAAACCGAGCAGTCTCATGGGAGAGGAAAAAATCACCATGGAGCAGCTTCTTTTGTACGATCCGGACGTGATTCTGGTCAAGGAGAGAATCTGTTTTGAACGGATTCGCAACGATTCGCGCTGGAGACGGTTGCGTGCCGTTCACAATAAACGTGTCTATCTGATTCCCTATGCGCCGTTTAACTGGTTTGACCGGCCCCCGTCACATATGCGGCTTTTGGGTGTCCAGTGGTTGACCAATCTCCTGTATCCTGACCGCTATCCGATCGATATGGTCAAGGAAGCCAGGAATTTTTATCACCTGTTTATCGGCAGGGATTTGTCGGACCGCGAAGCGCGGGATGTGCTTTGGCCCAGGTGACTTCAAACCTTCCACCGCTGTAAAGAGGCGCGGGGAATAAGGCAAAGTGATGCTTGAAGCTGTTCTGTTTGATTTCGACGGTACCTTGGTTGACTATATCGATTCCGATATCAAAAGCCTGGAATACCTGCATGCTCACACAGGCTCCAGTGTGGCCTTCGATCTTTTCCTGGAAACTTCCGTCGATGAAATCATGAGATTTCACGACCTTGTCGATAACGGCGAAATCGATCCGCTCTTGATGCATGATTTCAGGCTGAAGAACACCCTCGCCAAATATGAAATGGCCTGGAATCCCGATTATATCGATGTGTACAAGAAAGAACTGATAAGAGCATGCGCTCCATTCGATGGTATTGAAAAACTCTTGTCCGAAGTCGGCCAAAAGGTAAAAACCGGATTGATTACTAATGCATATGACGGTGAGGAACAACGGGCGCGCATCAGAAGTTCCGGCCTTGAAGAGTATTTTGATTTTATTGCCGTTGCCGGTGAGGTCGGCATGTACAAGCCGGATCCTTCCCTATTTCTGCATTCGCTGCATTGCATGAATGTTGCTCCCGGCAACTCTCTCTATGTTGGCGATTCAATCACTCATGATATTAATGGTGCAAAAGCTGCAGGAATGAAAACGGTACTATTCAGAAATCATTCAACGATGAATTCCGTGCATGCGGATTATGTAATTTCCGAAGTGGAAGCCTTACATGATCTGTTGAATCAGTTGACTGCCGGAAGAAGAACTATTCCCTGAGCTCCTATCGATTCGTCAGGCATACCTGACGAGGTTCTAGGGTTTTTAATAAGGTGTATTACATAACCCATTCCTTTTTCTTATGGCGACAGCCATTCACGCCTTCCCGTTATCTTTTCATTACCGTAATCTCCAATGATTTCTACTGAATATGGGCGTTATTTATTTAAGAATGACTCAAATTTGTGTTGACAATACTTAATGGACTCCGTAAATATTTCGGTTTGCAATGCCTGAGCCTTATTAGTAATTTATAAACTGATGCTGGTTAGGTAAAGCGTTAGCCGGGTAAAAACAGAATAGAAACGTGAAGGGTGGGTTGGGGCGTGAACATTCGCGAATGCATAGAGGCCGATTGGGAAAGCGTTTGCGAGGTCTACCAGCTCTCAAGATTCGATGAATCGGGAGAGTCTGTAGATTTTTCGTCGATCGTTCCCATTGAAGACGATCCCAAAGCCCTTCGTTTGTTCGAGCACTCCGATATTATCGTCATGGAGATTGATGACCGGGTTGTCGCATTTGCTGGCAACAGGAATAACCATATTTCCTGGCTTTACGTGCATCCGGATTATCGCAGAAAAGGCATTGCCAGGAAGTTGCTTACGAAGATACTGGAAGGTTTGTCTGGAACTGTTACGCTGAATGCTGCGGTTTGCAATCCGGTGGCGAGATCGCTCTATGAGAGCATGGGATTGACTTTGGAAAGAATATGCATCGCTGACTCGCATGATGATATGCGCCAAGCCATGCTCCTTTTGCTGGAAAATAAAAAAACATCCGGTCTGACTGTCTACGACTATTTTTGGCGCGCTATCCACGGAGAAGATGAATAGTCCTGCGTTCCTTTTATCTCTTCCCGCCTTTAAGTTCCCTTCATTTGAACCCTGCTATCGCGCTGATTCCCTGTTTTGCACCGAAATTAACCTTTTTATCTTAAAAACCCGTTGACATAAACGGTGTGTTACACTATAACCCTATTAACTATAGTTATGGTAGATTTAATCGACAAGGTTAGTTAGTTTTGCTGTCATAATGAAAGCGGGTGGGTGGGCATCCTTGGTAGCTGGATTTTTTCCAGCAATTTTATTTGCCTTTATTGTCTATAAAAACCATAGAATTTACATATAGTAGTAAAAACAACGAAAGGAGATAGTTAAACATATGCCGCGTATCTACGAAGATAATTCACAGTCCATCGGTAACACTCCTCTGGTAAAGCTGAGTAAGCTAACCAAAGATGCCGGAGCAACCGTGCTTGGTAAAGTTGAGGGACGCAACCCGGCTTATTCGGTCAAATGCCGTATCGGTGCAAACATGATCTGGGACGCGGAACAGCGGGGTGTTCTCAAGCCCGGGGTCGAGATCATTGAGCCGACCAGTGGTAACACGGGAATTGCTCTTGCGTATGTCGCCGCAGCGAGGGGCTACAAGTTGACCCTCACCATGCCCGAAACCATGAGTATTGAACGGCGCCGGGTTTTGGCCGCGCTCGGGGCCAACTTGATACTTACGCCTGGTACCGAAGGTATGAAGGGCGCTATTGCCAAGGCAGAAGAAATTGCTGCCTCAGAACCGGGACGCTGGTTTCTTCCCCAGCAGTTTAAAAATCCGGCCAATCCGGAGATTCATGAGAAAACCACCGGGCCTGAAATCTGGAACGATACCGATGGCGCTCTCTATGTGCTGGTATCGGGGGTTGGCACTGGCGGCACCATTACGGGTGTTTCACGCTATATCAAGAATACCAGGGGAAAAAAGATTATCTCTGTTGCTGTCGAGCCGCAGGAGAGTCCGGTGATTTCCCAGAAAATCGCCGGGCAGGAGTTGAAACCCGGTCCGCACAAGATTCAGGGCATTGGAGCCGGCTTCATCCCTGATACGCTCGATCTGTCGCTTGTCGACCGGGTAGAGCAAGTGTCCAGCGAGGATGCGATCGAGTTTGCAAAGCGCCTTGCAACTGAAGAGGGTATACTGGTTGGGATTTCCGGCGGGGCTGCCGTTGCCGCAGCAGTACGGCTTGCCTTTGATCCCGAATTCGCCGGCAAGAATATTGTCGTCATTCTGCCTGATGGTGCTGAGCGTTACCTTTCCACAGCGCTTTTCGAGGGCTACTAGTGGCTGCGCCGGTTGTGGAACCGTGGAACGGAGAGTTGGAACGGCAGGTTCGGGATGCGCTTCGGGTGATTCGATATGGCACGATAACGCTGGTTATTCAAGATGGCAAGGTCATCCAGATTGACAAAAGTGAAAAGATACGCATCACCCGGCATGAACATATTTACGGCAGCGGCATCTGACGGAGTTTGATGCGCAGTACTACGTTGACCGGACAACCGGAGGCCGGGATCATGTCGCAGATGACATTCCCGGCTTTTTGGAGTAAAAGTGATGACAGTTCAGATAGCCATTTACGGAAAAGGTGGAGTCGGCAAAACGACCCTTGCGGCAAACCTGGCCGCTGCGATGGCTGAAACCGGCAAGAAGGTGTTCCTGGTGGGGTGCGACCTGAAGATCGATAGCGGGACGCTTCTTCACGGCAAATCGCTGGTGCCGACTCTTCTGGAGTACCTTCGGGCGGATGAGACGCCGGAGGTGGCCGATATCATGGTTTCCGGCTTTCAAGGTGTTTCGTGCATCGAGGTCGGTGACTCTCTTGACGACGATGAGTGCGCGACCCGCAGCATCAGGAAGGCGCTGGAGCTGTTTTACCGCCTTGAGTTTGTCGAGCAGGTCAAGCCGGACTATGTCATTTTCGATATCCCCGGAGAGATGAGTTGCGCCAGACGTTCTTCCCTGCTTTTCGATTCTCCTCCAGAGTGGAGCCTGGTGCTGGCTTCCGGTGACCTGATGTCCTTTTATGCGGCAAATTCTTTTGTCAGGAGCATGGCGAAGCATCCAGACACACAGGGTGTCGCTCTGGTTGGCAATGCTTTGGCGGGCAGTTTTGAAAAGTCATTTGTCAGTGATTTTGCCCTCAAGGCAGGTGTGCCGGTGGCAGCTCTCATTCCCCGGTCTCTTGTTGTCCGGCATTGCGAACTGTATGGAAAAACAGTTATCGAGGCTGATCCCCATTCCACCCAAGCGCAGGTTTACCGCCGCTTGGCACTCAAAATTATTGAAGAGCGCTTTGAAGAGGAGAGGGCTGTACTGACCCCGTTTTCAACGGCTGAATTGAAGGCTTGGGCCCAGGAGTGGGGGAACCGCTTGGGCGAACTTGAATTCGGAATAATCCAAGACGGAGCTGGTATCTAAGAAGTTATCCGATTGATTAAGTGGAAAGGAGGGAATATGAATGTTTCAGTAAATGGAAAATCCCTGCGACTCAATATCGGCTGCCGCACGTTTGTTACGGTGTCCGAACTGTTGAGGCTGTTGGGCATGGGCGAGGATTGTTGTACGGCTGTTGAAGTCAATAAAAGCAGGATTGAAAAACACGGCTTTCTGCAAAATACGGTCAAGGCTGGAGACCGTCTCAAGATTGAAGTTACGTGTTAAGCCGGAGAAGCATAAAGAACAGAAAGAAACCAATGGTTAGCGATTCCGATTCACTACGCGTACTGATTCAGAAGGCTTTTGAGCTTGGAGTCAGTGATGCGGGGATTATTCCGGCACAATCAATCGTGGTTGAAGACCGTTTTGCTGAAATGTGTTCTTCGCCCCAATGTCCAGGTTATGGCCTGTCTCCAAGTTGCCCGCCTTATGTTATGAAACCTGCGGAGTTTAGAGCGCTTCTGACTCATTATGAGCATGCCCTGGTTTTCAAAATTGATGTTCCCACAGAGATCCTCCTGGGAGATGCCCGGCTTGATGTTGCAAAGCGCATTCACGAGATTTCCGCTGGTATTGAACGATTGGCAAAGGAAAAAGGGTATGCCGATTCACGAGGATTTGCCGCAGGCTCATGCAAGTTGAATTTCTGTAGTGAGTATGCACAATGCGTTGTGTTGGAGAAAAATGAGGAGTGCCGTTATCCCGATCAAGCCAGAGAGTCGTTATCCGGCCTTGGGGTCAATTTCCTTGAATTAAGCAAGGCACTTGGCTGGCCATTCGAAATGATTACCAAAGATACTGCACCTGATGATGTTCCCATGGGGATGATGGCAGGAATGGTCTTGATCGGATGAAATAAAGAAAAATTACTCACTATGTGACATGGGCTCTGGCGGCAGCTCAATTCTGATGCTAAATTAGAGATAAAATATGCGCCAGAGATAGCGGAGGGACCAAACACATGAAGAAAGCCGCAGCCTGCCTTGCCCTTATTCCGTCAATCCTTCTATTTACAGCACCTCTCTTACAAGCAACCGAACAGAAAATTATCTTTAATACCAAAAGCATCGAATACAAAACAGGCACTGGCTCAATGCGGTGTCGGGATAGGTGCAATAAAAAATCAGATCCTGACGCTGCGTTATTTCTTTCTAAGGGGTGGAAAATTTTGAGTTCTTCTCCAAAAGAAGTGATCGGAGAAGAGTACCGGTATGTTCCCTGTAACACCTGCGAACCTCACGGGTGCACCTGCATCGGCACAGAGTACACTCTACAGAGAGATGATCCTCCCCCGAAAGCTGAAACTCCGAGCAATGAACGTGATCTCCTTAAAAATGAAAATGATGCTCTGAAACAGGAAATCACCTTGCTAAAGCAGGAGATCGAAAAACTTAAAAATCAAATAAAATCAGAACAGAAAAAATAGTAATCAGCCAATAAGTAACTGCCCGCCAAACAAGATAAAATCGGTCTCGATGCCTCTGCATCAACAGTCTCCTATTTGATTCCAAACAACCACTGGATTATAAAAAATTAGTTGACAGACATGTAACAAATGATAAGCTCTCATTAAAGTGCTCAGTTAAGTCAAATTTCCATCCTATTCAACGTTATCACGATCATTACTGAAATGGTCGGGAAAACGCTCCGAAGGATTGCTATAAATCTGGATACGTAACATGTGTACGGTGTAATGAGCGTAATAAAGCCGGAGTCAATCTCTGTTCGTGCCGTTGTACGCTCGTTTTCCGGATGATCAGCCGCACCCAATGAATCATACCTGAAGCGCCGGGACTTAGGCATTCTAAGCGAATTATCGTCACGAGTTCAGGTTGAATATTATCCACGTGAATCAATAATACCAGCCGACCCAGGCCTGGCTTGGAGGAGTATAACCATATAGGTGGTCATTGGAAAGGAGGAGGTTTCATGAAAAGGATATCCCTGTTGTCCATCGGCGTGTTCATTGGTGTTGCTCTTTGGGGGATCAATGCCTCCCTGGCAGCTCACCAGGAGACAATTCGGATTACCTGTTGGGAAGGGTATGCGGACAAGGCGGTTATTGATGATTTCAAAAGGATAGTGAAAGAAAAATATAAAATTGATGTGGAGGTTAAACCCTCCTACGCAACGGGCCAGGAGGATTTTTATAATGCCGCCAAAAACGGCACGGCGGATCTCATTTCTCCTCCAGCCGACATGCCCAAGACACCCCGCTTCGATGTTTTCAAAAAAGGCAGCATTCTGCTGTCCCCCCTTGACATGAAAAATATTCCCAATGCAAAGCACATGCTGCCGTTCTTCACGGCAGACAAATCCCTCAAAGAGGGGGGAAAGCGTTATGGCCTTCCGTATAACTGCGGACCCTACGGACTTGCCTACAACACCGACGTTGTCAAGACAGCACCGGCCAGCTGGAACATCTTCTGGGATAAACGTTATGCAGGTAAGTACACTATCAATAACAACTTTCACAAGGTCAACATCTGGATAACCGCCCTTGCGCTCGGGTACAAATACGACGATCTTTTCAATATCGACCGGCTTGACCGCAAGAAGATCCAACCCAAACTGAATGCACTGGTAAAAGGTGCGGAGAGCCTTTGGGATGGGGAAGCCAATGCGGATGAATTTCCAAAATTATCACTGGCGACTACATGGGGATTCGCGGTGGTGAAAGCAAACCAGAAGGGCGGTCACTGGAAGCTGGCCAGCCCGAAGGAAGGCGGCTCTGCCTGGATCGACTACTGGTGTGTTACCCATGCAGCAAAAGGGCTGAAGAAAAAATTATGTGAAGAATGGATCAATCTGCAACTGTCTCCCAGATATCAGGCCGCGGTTGTCAAGCAGCAGGGCGTTTCGCCTGTTGTCGACAATGTGGGAAATCTCGTGACACCCGAAGAGAAGATTCTGTTTCATGTGGGCAACAACGACTATTTCAAAACCGTTGCGATCTGGCAGGTCATGAGTGAAAAGACCGAGAAGGCGTACGGCGAGATGTGGGAGATGGCTAAGAAGCTAAGAAAAAAATGACGGTTTTCAGGGATACAGCCGGGGAAACCATGACCATGATCAGGAAAATATCCGGAAGAATGTGAAGGATAGCGTTGCAGAGATGGTGAATTAAGAAGATTTCGGCAAATCTGGAGGGTGCCGAAGTAATGCGTCGAAATACAAAACAAAAGGATGTGAGGAGGGCAAAATGAAAGCGCCAATGAAGACATTATCTTTGAGTTTGCTGATTGTTGCTGCAATGGGACTGGGGACCTATTCCCGCGCGGAGGATTACACTCCAGAGCAAAAAACGGCTGCACAGGCTGAGCCGACGCTGCCTGCGGGAATGAAAATGATCCCCGAGGATCTCACCGCTGACCTCAACCTGTCAATTTACTCCCAATACATCTGGCGTGGATATGCGCTGAGCAGAGACAGTCTGGTTTTCTTTCCTTCAATGACTGTCGGTTACAAGGGGTTCGCGGTCAATGTGTGGACCGACCTGGATACCAATTATTACGCTCATACCATAGGAGACAAAAAGCGGTTCAAGCTGCCGGAAACGGATGTTACCGTTACGTACAGCAACGCTTTCACTCCCCTGAAACTGAATTACACCCTGGGATGGATCTATTACGATACAAAGGGGAGTGACGGAAATTCTCCATACAAAAATCAGGAAGTCTTCCTGACCCTGGGACTTGATACCCTGCTCAAACCCACCTTCAGTGTCTACCAGGAAATTGAAAAGGGGCACGCCTGGTACTTCCAGTTGGGAGTATCCCATAGCTTCGCCGTCTACAAGGACTGTACCTTGGATCTGGCGGCATCAATCAGCTATCTGAATAACAAATCATCTAATGATTTTTCCGATCTGCACGACGGCAACATCTCGGCCGGGTTCAAGATCCCATTCAACAAATATCTCTCGGTAAAACCCACTGTACAATATTCATTCCCGCTCAGTACGGCAGCGGCCCGCGATATCAGGAACGGCAGTTTCGGGCGCGGCGACAATTTTGTTTACGGAGGACTCATTTTTGATCTGGCAATTTAGCTGAAGATACTTTAAGTGCCCATCAAACTTGATAAAAGGAGGCCCCAGAGTATGAAACATTTTTTGTTGATGACAGCGATGCTTGTATTGTGTGTTTTCTCTTTCGGTACCGCGAGCTATGCCATAACCATTAAAAGCGTCAAGCCGGGTGAGGATGTTTTCAAATACATCCAGCGAACCAAAGGTTCCTTCGACCAGGTGCTCTATAAGCAGGTAATTGGCGCGTCAAACGCCTTCAAGGAAGGTGACAAGACCATTGGTGTCGGTGCCGATAATAACGCCAGCCGGGAAAATGCCCGGAAGCTCTTGGCCAATACAAAGATCAAGGATATCACCAATCACCCGCTGCTGAATGACGATCTTTACAAATTTTCCGCCAAAGCGGTCGATGCTGCCCAGTACCAGAAAATCAAAGACTGGACTATGGGAAAAATGAAGGCGTTTCTGCTGGCCAAATCGGAAGCGGAAATCAAGTCAGTCATGTTCGGCATGAACAGCGAAGTGGTCGGCTGCCTGCCCAAGCTGATGAGCAATAAGGAACTGATCGCGGTAAACAAAAAGATCTTCAATCCCCTACCCGGTACCAAGATGGGTGCCAAAGGGTACCTGAGCGCGCGCATTCAGCCCAACTCACCTACAGATGACCCAGAGGAAATTCAATGGCAGGTACTGAGTGCATTTTCCTACGGAGTTGGCGATATGGTACTTGGGACCAACCCGGTGGATGGAACCAAAGAAAGTACCGCACGAGTTGAAGGGGCCCTCAAAGAGGTTGTCGACGCATTTAAGCTGAACGGAACCATTCCCTGGTGCGTCCTGGCTCACATTGATGTTCAACGGGAAATATTCAAAGAGAAGCCGGAACTGGTCAATCATGTATTCCAGAGTCTGGCGGGAACCGATGTGGCAAACAAGACTTTTGATATTACCGTCGACAAGATGATTGACCATGCCAAATCCCGCGCAGGACAGCAATACGGGCTCTATTACGAGACCGGTCAGGGTTCCGATTTCACCAACGGCGGTGCTGAAGGCGTTGATATGGTGGTGCTTGAGTCCCGCAAGTACGGCTTCGCCCGCGGTCTGAAACAGATTCTTGCCCAGGTTCAGCCAGGGGGGGCATACACCCACGTAAATGATGTCGCCGGTTTCATCGGACCGGAAGTATTCCGGACCAGGGAGCAGCTGGTGCGCTGCTGTCTCGAAGATATCCTGATGGGCAAACTACAGGGGATCACCATCGGTCTCGATATTTGCTCCACTTTGCACATGTCGGTAAGTCTTGATGATCTTGACTGGTGCATCGATCAAATAATGCCGGCAAATCCGGCCTATCTCATGGCGCTTCCCACCAAAAATGACCCGATGCTCAGTTATTTGACGACCAGTTATCAGGACCATGTGCGTATCCGTAACAAATTCGGCTACAAGGTAAATGATGCCATGTGGGCATTTTTCAAGCGTATCCAGGTCATAGACAAGAACGGCAAACCGACCAAGCATTTCGGCGATCCCATCTGGGTGTATTACCAGTACAGCAAAGCCAAGGGTGACACCCGCTCACAAAAGGAAATAATGGCCGAAGGCAAACGGAAGTTTGACGCAATCCACAATACCTGGCTCAAGACCGGAAACAAGGTGCCTCTGGCCTCAGGGTACGGCAAAAATATTTGGGATTTGAATCCGACACTGGATAAGCGCATTCGGGAACTATACGCTGATGCCAAAAAAGCCATCTGGTCGGAGTTCACTCCCGACTTCATCAAGAAGGTTCCCGATTCGGTTCAACTCGGCACTCTCTCCAAGGATCGTGAAAACTACATCGTACATCCGGAATCCGGTGAGCAACTGAACAAGCAGTCAGTGGCAACCCTTGAAAAACTGCGTGATTCGTGGCAGACCAAAGCGCCGGATGTGCAGATCGTCGTATCCGATGGTCTTAATGCCAATTCAATCATGGATCCTGAGCATGCGTTGCCGTATATCAAAGCCCTGAGGCAGGAACTTCAGGATGCCGGCCTTACCGTTGACAGGAAGAACATTGTCATCAACAGCGGTCGCGTGCGTGCGGGCTACGCTGTTGGGGATGTGCTGTTCGCTAAAGCGGCCGCCGATAAACCCCGTGCCATAGTTCACATCATCGGCGAGCGTCCGGGCACCGGACAGAACGCCTTCTCGGTGTATATCGCTGCGCCCAAGGCAAAAGTCTGGGCTGAAAAAAAGGTCGACCACAACATCGTGAAAGTGGTGTGCGGTATATCCAAACAAGCTACAAAGCCGAAAGATGCGGCTAGGCAGACGGTCAAACTGCTCAAAGAGTTGATGGCAACCTAAAAGAGTAACGCCCCAAAGAGGCATCTTCCGATATCTCTTTGGGGCGTTTTTTTGCGCTTTTCCGAGTTAGCATAATCCACATTCAGTTCATTACGCCGAACAGACGCCACGTATTCTGGAATATACCTAACACAGTGTATCGAGCAAATTTGTATGAATAGCGAGCAACCGATAGCTCAGCATGATTATGTCACTCCGCCATTATCACAGAAAATAAAGCTCTATATTGAAGCGTTTATGTCGGTTCCCTTCTACCGTTACGGGGAGATCGGCAATATCTGCTATACCGTTGGCAAAAACATCCTTGATGGCGTCATTCTCTATAGCATGTTTTCCATGGCGGAACGGGATCTCAAGGTTGCTGCCATTCTTGGTGTTGTTGTGAAATACGCTTATCCTGGCATAACCATGGTCTCGAGTACCTATATTTCAGGATTTGTAGACCATCTGGAAGCGTTGCGCGACATAAAAAGGCAGATTGTCCGTCTGATCAGGGCGCAGGTGGGAATTGCCATAGGGCAGTCCCTGGGCGCCGTATGTCTTTTGCTCTGCTTCCCGCCGGTATTCATGTATTTTTTTGCGAACCTGCCATTTAAAGCACATCTGCTGGTGGCGATTTATCTGTTGCATCACGTGTGCGATGGGTCGGCGCAAATTGTCGAAGGCAGAACCTGGTTCAAAATCATCGAAATCAAAATTCGCAGAGATGACGATCCGAAGCTTTCACAAAATTTCTGGGTTATTTATACCCTTGCTCAAAACTTTCAGCTTCTGCTGGGGCAACTCTTTATCTGGTCAGCATTGGGCATAACTACGGAGTTTTCTCCCGATCTGACAGCACCAGCATTAAGTATGACTGTCTACGTTGGATTTTTAGCCGTCGTTATATCCAAGTTTATTCTTCCTGTTACCTATAAATTAAAACTGTGCTCGTGAGTTTTGTCCGGCTGCTGGTTTGCGTATGCTTACTGTAAGCAATATTTGTTTTTCAATAGATGACAAAAAAATTCTTGATGGCATTTCCGCGCGTTTTGAGTCCCGCAAGATTCATGGCATTATCGGGCCGAACGGTTCCGGAAAATCCACACTCTTGAAAAATATTTGCAGGATCTGGGTGCCGCAGTCCGGTTCCATTCTCATAAATGGTAAAGACTACACTGGAATTCCGAGAAAAGAGCTGAGCACACTGGTTACGCTGGTTCCGCAAAACACAACCATAGGCTTTCCAATATCGGTCTTTGATATAGTTTCCATGGGGCGGCACCCGCACCTGGGAAGATTTGAGGGAATGCGTCAAAAAGACCGTAAAATAATCGAGTGGGCATTACAACAGACCAATATCTACGCTTTGAAAGACAGAAATATCAATGAACTGTCCGGCGGAGAGGGCCAACTGGCAATAATCGCCAGGGCACTGGCAACAGAGGCATCTTTGATACTGCTCGATGAGCCAACCTCTGAGCTTGATGTCAAACATACATTGGATATCGTTACCATTTTGTCCGATTTCAAGGAACAGGGCAAAACCGTACTGGTGACTATCCATGACTTGAATTTGGCAAGAAGATTTTGTGATACAATTTCAATACTATGGCACGGGAAGCTGTTTTATTCAGGTACGCCTGAGGCTGCATTTGCCGAGGAAAATATTAAACAGGTATTTGAGGTGAATGTGAGGGAACATGAACACAATGGCGCTACATTTCTTGATTTTTACAAATGATTTTTTTTGCTGCTGATATGCGTAACTGTCTGATAATTATAAAAATATGTTTTGTTTGTTGCCTCGTTGCTACAGCTGTGCCATCAATGGCTGGCAATGATCAAAGGGCAGTTCCCCCCCTTGATATGGAGAGGTTGAAAAATGAACTGAGCTTTGTCAGGGGCAGGGTGCAGGCCAGATCGTCGTGGCCCCGTGAAATACGCTCTACCTTAAAGGTATACGATTTTAAGACAGACACGTTCCGGCAGGAAGCAAAAGCATTTGCAATACATAAGAGACCATTGCGGATAATACCGCATGCAGTTGGCGTTGCAGAGATATTGTGGTCTATCTGCCCGCGTGAGCGTTTGGTTGCATTTAATGAATTTACTGCTGACCCGGACTCAAGCTTCATAGCTGACAAGGTGCGCGGGCGAGAGCCGGTATTTAAATCAAAGCAGACAGAACTGGTGATCGGCTATCGGCCCGACTTGGTTTTTACCGTGTTTTATTCCAATGCCGATTTCAAGGAAAAGCTTAAGCAGGCAAAGATTCCCTGCTTCGACCTCGGCTATTTTGGAACGATTGAATCCATAAAAGAGCAGATTCTGCTTATTGGCAACATTATCGGCGAAGAGAGCAATGCCCAGGCATTGGTGAAACTCATTGATGCAAAAATCCGGGAACTAAAGAGCAAAATCCCCCGGAGAGATCATCCAACCCGTGTCCTGTATTATGATGAAGGGGGCTATGTTCCCGGTATAACATCCAATTTCACTTCGATCTGCAAAATTATCGGCGCCGTCAATGTCGGGGCTGAGCAGGGTATTAAGTCCTGGTCGCAGATTGACTACGAAACCCTGCTCAAGTGGAACCCGGATGTAATTATCGTTCCCGGTCGCAGCAAGCTTAAGGAACTGCTTATGTCAAACCGGGTGATGTCCCACGCCAAGGCCATTAAAAACGGCTCCGTATATTACGTACCTGGTGTGTATCTGAGGGTTAATTCACAGTACATGCTCCTGAGCGCTGATTATCTTGCGGGCATCATCTACCGGCAGCCACACTGATCCATTATGATTAAAAGAGATTTTTATTTACTTTTTATCTTGCTGGCCCTTATTGCCGGGGGAGGCTTTCTTTCTTTGTCGTCCGGCTCATGGCCGATTACCGCTGCCAATGTGTTTAAGGTTATTTTATCCAAATTGGGGCTCTATGCAGGCGCCATTAATGACGTTGAAGCTACGATCATCTGGGATGGCCGGCTTCCGCGTTTTCTTGTAGCGTTCCTGGTGGGCTTTTCACTTGGCGGGGCAGGCACGATCATGCAGGGGGTATTTAAGAACCCCATGGCCAGCCCAGGTATACTGGGTATTGACTCGGGAGCTGCTTTGGGCGCTGTGCTTGCTATTTATTTAGGGATGGCCTCCGGTTCGCTCATCGCGTTGCCTTCTGCAGCCATTCTTTTTTCCGTCCTCACCCTGGTCATGGTTTTTTCCATCGCGACAGCACGGGGACGGACTTCCATTTCAACGCTGCTGCTTGCCGGCATCGCCCTTAATCTGGTGTTTGGCGCTCTGACGTCCTTTGTCATCACCTTGAGCACCCAGGAGTTTGACGTGGGGCGGGTGATCGTTAACTGGCTTATGGGAGACCTTAATAACCGCTCCTGGGAGCATGTCAACATTGTCGTTCCGACCACGACTATAGCTTTAGCGGGAACCCTGTTTTTTGCCAGGGATCTTAACATTCTCATGCTTGGAGAAGAAACTGCGGTAAACCTGGGGGTCAACATTAAGCGCGCCCGCAACGGGCTTTTGCTGTTTTCTTCAATTGAAACCGGAGGCGCCATTGCAGTTTCGGGTGTTATCGGTTTTGTCGGGCTGGTTGCACCGCATATTATGCGCAGCCTTATCGGGCCTGATAACCGGAAGCTGATATTTTATTCCGGATTGCTCGCTGCGGTTTTTATCATCTACGCGGACCTTTTTGTGCGCCTTGTCGTAGCAGTTGATTTGAAGGTTGGGATTATTACGTCAATGTTAGGCGGCCCGTTTTTTCTCTATCTGATTATCAAACACAGAAAACAGTTCGAATACATGTGAGTTTTCACAGCCCAGGGTGAACGTATAGGCAGGATACTATGGTAACCGGCAACAGCACAACCGAGCTCTTCGACCAATATGCACGCAAGATTCAGCAGATAAAGGCTGAAATCGCAAAAGTGGTTATCGGCCAGGAAGAAATGATCAACCTGATGATTTATACGCTTCTTTCCAAGGGCCACATACTGCTTGAAGGGGTGCCGGGTCTGGCAAAAAGCCTTGCAGTTGAAACGTTTGCAAAAGTGATCGGCGGCAACTTCAAGCGCTTCCAGTTTACTCCCGACAAAATGCCCAGCGATATTACCGGCACCATGGTGTGGAATGAGAAGGATAAGAAATTCGATTTTTATTTCGGCCCCATATTCTGCAATATTTTTCTTGCCGACGAAATAAACCGAGCATCTCCAAAGGTTCAGTCTGCTCTTTTGCAGGCCATGCAGGAAAAGGAAGTGACGATTGAATGCATGCGATACGATATCCCGCATCCGTTCATGGTACTTGCTACCCAGAACCCCATTGAGCAGATTGGCACCTATCCGTTAGCGGAAGCCCAGGTTGACCGTTTTATGGTGAAATATGATGTCGACTATCCGCAGAAGGGTGAGGAGTTTGAGCTTATACTTAGGAAAAACAGCAACTTTGACCAGCTTAAAGCTGAGACTCAAACGGTTCTTGCACTGGAAGATATTACGGCCATTCAGCAACTTATCCATGACCGGGTGCGGGTGAGCCAGAATGTCATGAATTATATATTGAATATCTGTATTGCAACTCGGCCCCGCGATACCTACGCCGCTCAAAAGCTCGATGTGGATATTCATCAGTACATCAGGCTCGGGGCATCACCCCGTGCGTCCGAATCGCTTTTGGCACTGGCAAAATCGTTTGCCTTTGGCCAGCACCGTGACTATGTCAACTTTGACGATGTAACGGCCTGTGCTGTGCATGTGCTCAGGCATCGCATACTGCTCAACAGCACTGCACTGTCGCAGCAGATCAGCACCGATATGCTCGTCAAGGAAGTCCTGAAAATGATAGAGCCGTACTGAGCCATGCCAAAATCGGAAAAAAGCCTGCTTTCCAAAAAAGAACTGCTGGAAATATTTGTCAGCCACCGGGTGCATTCGCCATTTCCCGGGGACTGGGAAAGTGTTTTCAAGGGGCTGGGGTATGAGTTCTGGGCAATCAGAGAGCTTGAACCCACCGATCCGTACAAGAATATCGACTGGAAGGCGAAGGCAAAAACAGGGAAGTTTTATGTGCGGGAGTATCTTGCGGAGAGCTACTTTAACGTCATGCTCCTGTACGATATCAGCAGCTCAGTGAGTTTCGGCAGGAAGGAGCTGCTCCAGGCGCACATCGCCGTGTCACTGGCATACAGCGCCATACTGAGCAATAACGGCTGCGGCCTGATCCTTTTCGCTGATGATATTGTTACGTATATTCCGCCGCGCATGGGTAAATCGCATTTCATGGAGATTCTGGATGCTATTGCGCATGCCGAGCCGGTTGCCTGCGGTGCGACAAATCTGGGTGGTGCGCTGTCCAAGCTCATCAATGAAGTTCCCGAGAGCCTTACCTTCATCCTGTCGGATTTCATGTATCCGCTCGATTTCAGCTACAGCTTTCACCGTACGGCTTATGGCGCAGGCAAGCATGAGATCAAAGCCATTCAGGTGCTTGAGGAATGTGAAATTGAGCTGCCACCAGGGGCAAAAGGGGTTTTGCCGCTCTATGACTATGAGAGCGGCAAAATCGTGGCGCTCGATCTCAGCAAGTGGAAGGTCTACAACGATGCCATGAGCCGGTTGCGACTGACTATCAGGAACCGGCTGAACCAGGTGGGGATCGATCTGTTGACCCTCAGTCCCGCGGATAATTTTGCGGAGAAAATCAATGCATTTATGAAAAGTCCGTCTTCAAGCTATTAACACCAGGTGTAAATGCCATGAATTACCGGTTCGGAAAGTACCTTGCAATCATACTTCTCCTTGTTGCCATACAGGCGGATACGGTTTCTGAAGCGTTGGCCAGATCTGCTGCCTTTTCGTTCGACTCCGTATGGTTTTATCGTGACGGCATACGAGTCGTACCAGAGATCAGCAAGCGCTGGATCACGGTTGTCTTTGATCAGCGTTTCAGCTCCAGCGCCAATGAATTCGAGCCAGCCACCGATTCCGGCAACAGCGTTATCCGGAAAAGGGCACGGGCAATCCTGAACTCTCATGGTCCCCTGACCGAATATCTCTATGATCCCAACCTCGCCGAAAATGCCTGCTTTTTCAAGATGCGCGCCGGGATGAAGTTGAGAGATATAAGCCGGCTTATCAACCAGGTGAGCCAGGACAGAGCCGTTCGTTACGTCCATCCTGCGGTGATCCTCGATAATAAGACGTTCGCGTTTTTCAACGATTTCGAGATGGAATGGAAAACGGGGATTTCCAAGGCGCAACGCGAATCGCTGCTCAGGGCCACCCATTCGACGCCGGATGAAAACGATGAAAATGGAAAACGCTACACTGTCAATAGTGCGGCCATTCCCTTTTTCAGGGCGCTTAACCTGCTCGCCGAAGATATCAGAGTACTCAGGGTGACTCCCCATCTGGTTGAAATCAAGCCATCGATCAGCACGAAGCTCTCTCTTTTCATGAACGGTGGAAACATAGGCGACGGTATCCCATTCCGTTTTACCATCAATTTTTCCGACCGTATCAGCATCGATCCAAGCTCCATTGCGGCACTGAATCTACGGCCGCCTGAACTGCAAAAGGAGTTTTTTGACTGCGTGTTCGACCCCTATGATTACACCAGGGCGGTCACCAAAAGCCCCATTGTCATCACCGGACGGGTAATGTTTTACGCTCCCGGCGAATATACCCTCCCTTCGGTCAAGATCGGCTATTCATGCCCCTCCTGTTCCGATAAAACCGTGCGCTCAATTGAGTCGGAGCCGGTTCTGTTCATGGTCTCCTCTATCATACCCAATGACAGGGCGGAATACCGCTTGATCGTGCCGGCCGATCCCGTAACTCCCGATTTTCGACCGGACGTACAGAGGCAACAGGCCCTGCAGTATCTCTGGCTTGCCATTGGCTGTTTTGCCGGGCTTGCATTGTGTGTTGCATGGGGCTTTTCTCTGCGCCGTAAAGCCACCGACGAATGGGACCACCTGGAAGAGCGCAGAAAGGAAGCTCAGTTGGCGGAGCTGTTGCGTGCGTCGCTGCATGCCACGCCCTCCGTTCCTCACTGGAGTTACCTGGGAGAAACCGGTGCCCATTTGCGTGAGTACCTAGTATTGCGCTACGGCATCGAGACGAAATACCGGGGAGGGAGTGGCCGGCAGTTTATGGAAACTGTCAGCGGGAAAATTCCCCCGGAATTATTCGGTCCGTTGAGCGAAATCTTTACTGCTACGGATACCTGCGTTGCCCTTGAATTGGAGCAGTATCAGGATATGGAGCAACTGCGCAGCGATATTCTGAAGATGGTAGATGCGGTCGCTCGCAATGGTAAATCGCAGAGGTAACAATTCATGAGCCTCCAGTATCCCTGGGCATTGCTGCTTCTGGCAGTCATACCTGCGCTGCTCGCCGGTGCACGAAAGCACACTGTCAGAACCGGTTTTTCCCGGATCGAGGCGATTGAGCGCGAACTGCGGCCGGGACTGGTCAAAACCTATGGCCCCGATCTGCTTGCCGGTTCTGCCATGGTTCTGATCGTGCTTGCTGTCGCCAATGTTCAGTATTCGAGCTACTGGCAAAAAACATATCCCGAATCAAAGTGGATAATGCTGGTTCAGGATCTTTCCGGATCAATGGGAAGACCCAGTAATGAAACCGGTAGTGCAACCTTGGGAGATGTTGCCCTTGAGGGAGTGTCGTCTTTTATCGATATGCGCCAAAAAGACGATCTGATTGGCATTATCGCTTTTTCCAACGTCGCTCAATTGGTTGCTCCTCCATCCTTTGACAGGGACATTCTCAAGAAAAGGCTGGAACTGCTCAGCAGAAAAAACGATTCCAGTCTGTTCAGAGATCTGACTGTGGGGGGAGAAACCAATGCTTCATATGCCACCTGGCTGGCGGTGTGCGTTTTTTTCATGTTTCTTCCCGAGGAGAGTCAACCTTCCTTTGAGCAGATAAATGACTTGCGCTACTCGCTGATGGGGCGGAGCAATACCCCGCTGGCCATTCCCGCCAAGTTGAAAGACATTCATTTCGGCCGGGGAATGGTCATCGTTCTTTTTACGGATGGCCGCATTGAGGTGAACAAAAGCAGTGAGGATGTTGATAAGGGGTTGCTCAACTTTGTCAACGTGATCGCTCTGGTCAGGCAACTGGGAATAAAGCTCTATATTGTCGTTGTGGGGGGAGATGTGTCCGGTGAAGTGCACCAGGCTCTTGAGGGACCTTCGAGCGACTCTTCCGCAGGGCGCATATTTTACATGCCCCGTTTCCTGGACCAGAAGCAGATTACCGCGGTATACGACAATATCAACAGGATGGAGAAAAACAGGCTGCTGGTGAAACTGGAGAAACGGAAAAAGGATACGCGGAGACCTCTTGCTTTGGCGGCTATCGGCATGTTGGCGGCCTACTGCCTTTTACGGGTTCTTCCCTCAACAAGAAAGATCTGAACCATGATGATGAAAACCAGGATAAGCATAGCCTTCATTGTTCTTCTGTCGCTCACCTTTGCGCCGTTGGGCATATACGCTACCCGTCAGTACTTTATCGTTTCGGAACTGGAAGAACGCGACACCCTACTGCGTAAGGAAATTCAAAAAGCAGATGCCATCGTCGATGATACTGCTGCCGTGGCGGCTTACAAAAAGCTCGTACCGGCACTCCCCGAGATCCAGTTGCGCATCGTGCAGCGTGAGTGGCGCATCGCCCTTGAACTGATGAAATATATGCAGCAGGCCCGGAGCAATGTCGAACTGCAGAACGAGACTGACGAGTACGCCTCCCAGTTAAAAAACCTTCTCGATAAAATGATCGAACGCTGCGGAACCACGCAAGCGAATAACGCGTCAATGCGTCCCGATATCCTCTGGCAGTTATACAACGCAGCGGGTTCTGCCAAGGTGCTGAGCGCATTCGTGATGCTCGAAACCGAGCAAAACCTGGACAAGGTGCAGGGGATCATGCGCGAGGCGCTGACAGACTACAAGTCTGCCATAGAAGTCGTGGACAAGGGCGGCCTGCCTCCTGCGCGAAAAAACATACCCCGTTGGAACCTTGAACTGCTCAACGGAGAGGGAAGCGTCAAGAAGTATGAAGTTTCCATGACGGATATGGATAAAAATCAGGCGCTTAAGGAAAATCTTGAAATGCTGATACCCGAGATCGGAGGCTATGCTCCCGGTGAACCCATAGAAACGAGAGTAAAAAAATAAAAGGCCAGCCTTGCCATGACTCTGGAACATAGCGACTATCTGTGGCTGTTGCTCATTATACCTTGTTTCCTTGGTTATTCGTTCGTCTCCTATAGGGAGGCGAACAATTGGCTGTTCAGATTTGCCCATAAGAAAAAACGGTTTGTACCTTATGCCGTTTCGACTTTGTTCCTGAGTCTGGCCCTGGGTGTGGTCATTTTTTCCTTGGCCGAGCCAAAGGTGAGCTATACGAACGTCGTATTTAACCGGACTGGCATTGATGTAGCTATTGGGATAGATGTCTCAAAATCGATGCTGGCGGAAGATGAAGCGCTTTCCGAGGAGGGGAAAAAACTCTTTACCATCCCTAATCGCTTAAATCGCGCGCGATTTTGCGCTCTCAATATCATGAGCGCTTTGCGTGGGGAACGAGCCGGGGTCTTCGTGTTTGCCAGCAAGGGCGTTCCGATCGTTCCCCTGACCAATGACTATGGATACTGTCAGTACATCCTGAAACACGTCAACGACGCTACCATTACCATTCCCGGCAGCGATCTGGGCCAGGCGATTGCGACCGGTGCGTCCCTGTTCGAAGACAGTCCCCGCAAAACCGCCAAAATTATCATTCTGATTTCGGATGGCGAAGATATCAGTGACGATAAATCCGCAATGCAGGAGGCCGCACAGCGTGCTGCTTCCCGGGGAATTGCCATCTATACGGTGGGTGTCGGCATGGGGCAGGGGGTTCTGATTCCCATCAGGGATTCCGAGGCAAACATAGTTGACTACTATCGGGATGAAGACGGGTCCTATCTGAAAACGCGCCTGGACCAGGATACCTTGAAAGCCATTGCTGTCATCACTGGAGGGCGTTATTTCCAGGCACGCGATGAGCGTAGCGAGGACGGAGTTGTTGATGCCATTCTGAAGCGTGCCCGAACTATCGAGTATACCAAGTCTACGGAACCCGCTTGGTTCTATCTCTCCCCGGTGTTGCTCTGCGCGGCCTTGCTGTTTTTAATGATAGGCATAATCGTTGGGCGCTGAGGTGGCTATTAAACCCGAGTGCTTCGTCGTGCAAGAATGTTCGGCATGCCGAAAATGCTTTTAACTCTCGAACTTTGTTAGCAGTTCTTCGATTGTTGCTTGAATTTTTCCAAGCTCGTTCTTCACCCTTTCTCGCTGTTTTCCTGCGAGTCTATTCACATCAAAGGTTTCAATTTGTTTGACGAATGACTTGATAAACCGGGTTTCAACTCTTTTTGTTATTCGGTTTGACTTTTCCTGCAGTTGACGGATCTCTTTTCTTCCCAATCCATTCAAATATGCCTCGAACGCCATAAACATCTCTGCATGAGTCGCTTTGCGGGCGATATCGACCAGTATGCTCCTGGGTACCGAGTAATCTTTACGGCATCTGTCCTGGATCTCGTCCGGCAATCTGGACAACGAAATGATTTCGCTGATTGTCGGCTTTGCTTTGCCGAGAATTTTGCTCATCTGTTCAAGGGTATATCCTCTCAGCTCTTTCAGACGAGCCACTGCGGTTGCTTCTTCAATAGCGGTAATATCACTGCGCTGGAGGTTTTCGATCAGTGCTATTTCAAATGGATCCCCATCAGTCAGAATTGCCGGCAGTCTGTCCAGTCCTGCCATGCGCGCGGCAAGGTAGCGTCGCTGCCCAGCGACAAGGGTATAAACGTTGCCGGGTCCCTTCTTTACGACAACCGGTTGGATGACGCCATGCAATTTTATGGATTCGCATAAATCCGCCAGTTGCTCTTCATCGATGAAATTCCGGGGTTGGTCGGGGTTCATGCGCAAGGAACGAATTCTGATGGTGAAGGTCGAATCCTTCTGTATTCTTGGTTTTTTTTTTACACGGGGAGGGAGGGACGAAGTATCTGTCTCTTCGAATATTGAAAGTTGGTCATGTTCTGATGATCCGGTTGGCATGGGATTACACAATAACGTATCCGGAAAATCATTACAAATGCAAAGAAGGTCTGTCCAGCTCGGATTCTTATTTTTTTGAGCTCTTATTAGCCCCGGATTGCAACGTAGCCAGAAAAACCACATGGCGTAGTCCACCCCGGCCGGGGCGCTGGGTAGTGACCGTGAATCCGGCGTTTTTCAAGCGCTTGTCGAATCCCTCGTCGTAGGCTTCCCCCCAAACAGACAATACGCCGCCCGGATTGAGGGCGTTGCGGGCATTTTCGATGGCTCGGCTGCCATAGAGCGGGTCATTGCGCGAATCAGTTTTGGCGTGCGGACCCCGGTACAGATCAAGCACGATGGCGTCAAAGTGCTTTTTCTCACTGTCTGCCGCATACGTGCGGATCAGGGCGGCAACGTCACCGATCTTCACTTCGACACGTGGATCGCTGACGGCGCTATTGGTCAGAAGGGCCAGGGGACCGCGGCACCAGTCGCAAACCACCGGATTCAGTTCAGCCACGACCACCTGGGCTGTATCCGGCAGGGTATCCAGCACAGCCTTGAGTGTAAACCCCATCCCCAGTCCGCCGACCAGCACCCTTGGGTGGGGGTGGTTTTTTAGATGATTGCATCCAAGCTGGCCAAGCATCAGTTCTGAACGGTTGGAGAGGCTGTTCATCAACACCTGGGTGCCAATCATGATCAGGAAGTCTTTGTTACCACGTTGCCGCAGTTCCAGGATGCCTTCGTCAGTAGGAATGCTTTCGATGATTTTCCACGGTTGCGCCACGTTTATTTCCTTTTGTTTTCTTTGTGGTTAGGGGTGTTTTCTTCGTGGATTGATGCGTTGTTGACGTTTGAGCAAAACGTCAAGGTCATGGACAGGCTGTTCGGCGATGTGTTTCAGGGGGTAGGGGCATGTTCGCGCTCGTTATTATTTTTGAGGCGTTATGCGCCGCCCCTTGTCGCGGTTTTTTTCTTCGTCGGCTTCAATCTCGTCGAGCATGTTAAGATAGGTTGCATAGCGTTCTTCCTTGATACTGCCTTGCTGTACCGATGCAATGATAGCGCAGCCAGGTTCTGAACGGTGCCTGCAATTACGAAAACGGCAGGTTTCCCCGGCACTGTTTTCAAAGCCGGGAAAGTGGGCCGCCAAGTCCTGCGCCGAAATGTCCACCAGGCCGAAATCGCGAAAACCGGGAGTGTCTACCAGTTCACCACCGCCTTCAAGGGCATGCAGGGTGGAAACGGTGGTGGTGTGGCGTCCCATGCTTTTGTAATCGCTTGTTTCTCCGACCTGAAGGTCGATGTGGGGGCAGAAGGCGTTCAGAAGTGAGCTTTTGCCGACTCCGGTATTACCCACAAAGACGCCGCGTCGGCCAGCGCCCAGAAATTCCAGCAGGGAGGCAAGTCCGGAGCGTGTGGTTGCGCTTAGGGGAAAGAGCGGTACTGAACCGGCATAGGTTTCATGTAAACTGGTCACCAATTCTGCCGTTTCAGCGAGATCGCATTTGTTTATCACTACGAAAGGGGCGAGATGTATGGCGCGGGCTGTAACGATGGCCCGGTCGATGAAACCGGTTGGCGAGAGCGGCGCAATCACGATGCCGAGCACATCAAGGTTTGCCGCCACCAGATGGATGCCGCCCCGCGCATCCCGGCGACGCAACTCCGTAGTGCGGGGCATACGTGTCAGTACTTCTTCCTTTACGGTCACATTGTCGCCGACAACGTGGCCCGAGTTGCGTTTGACCCGCACTGTCCGGCGAACTCCATCGGCAAACAGAACTTCAACCGAGATGCCGTGATGAGCTACGATCAGCCCGCTCGTGATGGAATCGGATTCGATAGCGTCAGAAGTTGTGATATCGCGAGCTCTTTTCAATGGAAAAACATAACTCCGCGTTTTAATGGTGAAGTCTGTTATTTGCAACGTAAAAGCTTGATTCCATCCTCAAAAAGAACCTGCATTTTATTGGGAGCAATAGTAAGCTTTACCACGCCGAAGCCGAAAGTCGGGTGATCCACCACATCATCTGAACTGAACTTCGTGTTCATGTTATAGGCGATTGCACGGTCCAGTTTCATGTTTGAGCGGAGGGCCAGCCACTCGTCGCGATCTGCCTGTTGGGGATCTTTTTTGGGTGCGCGCGGTGTTGCTGCCGCCGATGTCCTTGATGTTGAGCTGCCGCCCGGTGTCTTGACCGGTTTGAGAGCCGGAGGCGGATAATAATTGTGCACTCCGCCGCAGGTGTTGCATTCTACCCGTACCACCTTGTCGCCAACCATGGCAACGATTCTGTGATTCAAGATGTCGCGGCATCGTGTGCAGCGGGCATCGATAATATCTCCGGCAGACAACTTCTTGGTGATCATAAGTTTTTATCCTGTCCTGTGCTGAAATTTGTTCCCGTAATACATAACGGGAACATGTGGAGGTGAGCGACAAACAAAGCCCGCGCCGAGCTGCCGCGGGCTTTGTCGATGTATGTACCGGTTAGAGTGGAATTGCATACCGGCTTTATCCAGCTCTTCATAGAGAGGGTATTATAGAGAAAAAAACTCACGCAGTATACCTGAACTTGCGCTGGTGTAAAGTATTCAGGAGATATGATGCAATTTTATCCGTGAAAAATAAACGGCTGTTTCCGGAACTGACCGTTTTTTCAATGGGTGAAAGGTACATTTATGTTCTCTTATGTGTTATACATTTTTTATGACTATCGCTATCCGTACCCATTCGCTGACAAAGAACTATGGCCAATTGACCGCTCTGGACAGTTTTGATCTGGAGGTGGAACAAGGTTCCATCTTCGGCTTGCTTGGTCCTAATGGGGCCGGTAAGACCACCCTGATCCGCATTCTGACCACACTCATGCGCCAGAGCAGCGGCGAGGCTTTTATCCAGGGGTTTGATACCCGCATCCATGGCCGGGAAATCCGCGCTTTGATTGGTGTGGTGCCGCAGGAAAACAGTCTGGACCGTTATCTGACCGCCCGCGAGAACCTGGAACTGCATGCCCGCTTGCACGGAATGCTGGCAAGCCGATACCGGCGCAGGATCGATGAGCTTTTGGAGTTGATGGGACTGGCCGGACGCCAGAAGGATTTCCCGGACTCTTTTTCAGGTGGCATGCAGCGCAGGCTGGTGGTTACGCGGGCGCTGGTGCACGAGCCCAAGGTGCTTTTTCTGGATGAGCCGACCACCGGACTTGACCCCCAGTCGCGTCGCGCCGTGTGGGATTATGTCCGTTCGATTGCTGGAAGCATGACTATTTTTCTGACAACCCACTATCTGGAAGAAGCCGAGCAGCTTTGCGACCGGATCGCCATCATGGATCACGGACGGTTGATTGCCCAAGGCACGACGCATGAGTTGAAGGAACGCCTCTCCGGCGGAACTATCTATGAAATCGAATTTGACGGTGAAATCGAGCGATATGCCTCGCTCCTCAAAGGGATGGCCTGTGTGCTCGACATGAGTGTTGTAGGTAGAATGGTCCATGTCAAACTCGAAAGCTGGGAATGCTTGTCAGAGGTCGTTTCCGCTCTGCATGGCGCTCCGGTGCGGCGCATTTCGCTTCGGGAACGAACGCTGGAAGATGTGTTCATCAGTCTGACCGGCGCGGGGGTACGTGAATGAAACTTCTGGGATCGCTGGCTATCTGGCGGCGCGACATGCTGGTGCTGCGCCGCAGTATCTTCTCGGAAATGGTGGCGGTGGTGGCGTATCCACTGACCATCTATCTGGCTTTCGGAATTGGCATGAAGGGATATATCGGGCTGGTGGAAGGAGTGCCGTACAGCATGTTTATCGCTCCCGGCCTGATCACCATGACCGCAGTCAATGCTGCCTATAGCGAAAGCGTCTGGAGCCTCTGGTTTCACCGGCGGGTGCAGTTTACCATCGAGTCCTACCGCGTTACGCCGGTCAATGTATCGGAGATCGTGGTGGCCAAGATCTTGTCCGGATTCACCCATGGTCTGGTCAAAGGGTTGACGGTTGCCCTGGTGATTTTTGCCATTACTCCGTTTCGTTTCGAACCGGTCAATCTGGTGGCCTACATGGCATTTTTGCTTCCCGGTTCGGCACTGTTTTCCTGTGCGGGCATCATCTGCGGCACCATCATGGACAAGCCCGAAACCATCGGCAAGGTAGAGGCGGTCTTCGTCATGCCGCTGATCTTCATGTCCGGCCTGTTTTTCCCCCTCTCGTCCTATCCCGCTGCCATAGTGCCCTGGATACGGGCGCTTCCAACAACCGCGCTGTTCGAAGGCGCACGTCATGCGTTGGTCAAGGGCGAGTTTCCGGCGATATTTGCGCTTCAGGTGGCCATAACCGCTGTGATTACCTTTGTTGCGGCTGTATTGATTTTCAGAAGGAAGATGGCGGAGTAGTCCCTGTTTACGCCTGCTGTTCCTGAAGCGGAGTGAAGAAACGCTGGCTCATCTCCTCAAGCCCCGCCATGCGGAGTATGTCATTCAGGCGCTCGGCCGGACGCCTGGTGGGCAGATCCTTGAATTCGGCCATAATTAGTTCATTTTTCATGGAATGTTCCCAGCCCACCAGTTCCGTCACATTGACGTGATAACCGTGCGCCTCCAGTTGCAGACAACGCAGCACATTGGTAATCAGGCTGCCGAATTCCCTGGTGTGTAATGCACGCCGCCAGATTTCGGTCAGGCTGTTGGCCAGGGCCTTGCCTTTGTTTTTTCTCAGCATGGTGGCCACTTCGGCCTGACAGCAGGGGACCAGCACGATATGCTGCGCCTGTTTCTTCAAGGCAAAGCGAATGGCGTCATCCGTGGCAGTATCACAGGCATGCAGCGCTGTCACAATATCAACCCGGTCTGGAAGAACCTCTGATTCGATGGATTCCGCCACGGACAGGTTGAGAAACCTCATGCCGTTGAAGTTGAGGCGCTGTGCCAGGTTGCGTGATTTTTCAACCAGTTCGTCACGTGTTTCAATGCCGAAAATACGCGAGTTCGGGTTTTGCTGTTGTTTGAAAAACAGGTCGTAGAGGATGAATCCCAGATACGATTTTCCCGCCCCATGATCAACCAGGGTAATGTCCTGTCGGGTATGCTGAATATCCTGAAGCAAAGGTTCAATAAATTGGTAAAGATGATTGATCTGTTTCAGTTTTCTTCGGCTGTCCTGATTCATTTTGCCGTCGCGGGTGAGGATATGCAACTCTTTCAGTAATTCAAGCGACTGGCCCGGCTTTATATCGTGTTTTTCCGGCATTACTCCTGATTCCTTCCTTGTTTTGATTCCATCGCACTTGGAGAGCCACTTTTATAGCACGATTTCAGTCCGCAGCGTCTTGTGAAAATATGCCGTTTTTTTCAATGCCCGGCTGCAGTGCCCCACAATCCTTTCAGGCGGTTGTCACGCCCGCAACCAGCACGGTAGAACCTGTACCGCAGCGGGTTTTTCTTGTAGTAATGTTGATGGTATTCCTCTGCGGGATAGAATACTCCTGCCGGTACGATTTCGGTGGCCACCTGTTCTTTAAAAGGCTTGCCTTTCTCCAAGGCGTTTTTCGATTGCAACGCTATCCGTTTCTGCTCTTCGCCCTGATAAAATATTGCTGATCGGTATTGATGGCCGACATCGCAAAACTGGCGGTCTTTAACGGTTGGGTCGATATTATGCCAGAAAACGTCCAGCAGCTTGCCGTACGAGATCCTGGCCGGATCGAACACAATCTGCACCGATTCGGCATGGCCGGTGCCGCCGGCTGATACCTGTTGATATGTCGGGTTTTTGAGACTACCGCCGGTGTAACCGACAGTCACGGATATGACCCCGTTCAGCTTGTCAAAAGGGGCTTCCATGCACCAGAAACAGCCGCCGGCAAAAGTCGCTATTTCCCGTTTTTGTGTGTCTGCCGCGCAATCGCGACCACCCGGCAGACATGCAATAACGAGCAGACCGATGATAGTTAGTACGTAACGCATGGTGTTCCTCCTTATGCTCTCTTTACCTTTTTGCATGCAAGCATGGTTAAGAACCGGGGATTATCCTATGTCTAGATTCATGATAGACCTTGGTATTTTCGCGTCAAGCGTTCATTTCCGCTTTGTTTTTTTGAACGAATTGATGTAGTTCTAGCAACAATGATAATTTCACAAGGTGGAGGAATAAAAACTATGAACCTGGGAACACCATTGAAACCGGGCGCTACCAGAGTGTTGCTGTTGGGATCCGGGGAGTTGGGGAAAGAGGTTGCCATTGAGGCGCAGCGCTTGGGGGTAGAGGTGATTGCCGTTGACCGTTATGCGGATGCTCCTGCCATGCAGGTGGCGCATCGCAGCCATGTTATCAGCATGCTGGATCGCGACGCGCTTAAAAAGGTGATCGAACAGGAAAAACCCGATTTGGTCGTGCCGGAGATCGAGGCGATCAACACCGAATTCCTGGTTGAACTGGAGAAGGCTGGTCAGCGGGTTATTCCGACCGCCAGGGCTGCGAATCTGACCATGAACCGCGAGGGAATCCGGCGTCTGGCAGCCGAGGAACTGGGACTACCCACTGCCAAATATGCTTTTGCAAAGAGCCTGGAGGAGATGCGCACCCATGTTGCCGCCATCGGTTTTCCCTGCGTGGTCAAGCCGATCATGAGTTCATCCGGCAAGGGGCAGAGCGTTGTCCGTGACGCCTCGCAGGTGGAAGAGGCTTGGCGCTATGCCATGGAAGGTGCGCGTGGCTCTTCCGACACAGCCATCATCGAGGAATTCATCCATTTCGATTACGAAATCACCTTGCTGACTGTCCGGCATTGCAACGGCACTTCCTTCTGTCCGCCAATCGGCCACATTCAGATCAAGGGCGATTACCACGAGTCATGGCAGCCCATGGCCATGTCTCCCGCAGCACTTGCAGAAGCTCAGCGTCAGGCCAAAGCTGTAACCACCGCTTTGGGCGGCTACGGTATTTTTGGTGTTGAACTGTTTATTGTTGGAGATAAGGTCGTGTTCAGCGAAGTGTCGCCACGCCCCCATGATACCGGCATGGTTACCATGATTTCCCAGAATCTCTCCCAATTCGAACTTCACGTTCGCGCCATTCTGGGACTTCCGGTGGGCGAGATATTGAACCTGGCTCCTTCGGCCAGCCATGTCATTCTGGCTGAAACCGCTCAGGATGCTGTCCGTTTCGAGGGGCTTGAGCAAGCACTTGCCGTGCCGACAAGCAAGCTGCGTCTGTTCGGTAAGCCGGACACCCGGCCGGGACGCCGCATGGGAGTGGCGCTGGTCCAGGGAAGCGATACGGATGAGGCCCGCCGCCGTGCCGAAGCCTGCGCCCACGAGGTTCGTATCGTCTGATGTTGGGTTGGACAGATTATATTTGATTCCAACAAAGCGGGCCGCATTCTTTTGGAGTGCGGCCCGCTTTGTTAATGGACTTAATGTTTTAATCCGCGCAGGGTTGGCTGAGCGGCTCGTTCAGGAGTTCATCCTCATCATCCAGCAGGCTTTCTGGTTCTTCGGCGTCCTCCCAGGTTTCATTGTTGAGTATGGCGTTCATCCGCTCCGAGTGCAGTTCGTTCTCCCATTTGGAAACAACCAGCGTGGCTACGCCGTTACCGATCAGGTTGGTCAGGGCGCGGGCCTCGGACATGAAACGGTCGATGCCCAGGATCAGGGCCAGACCGGCAACCGGAATGGTTGGAATGGCCGCAAAGGTTGCCGCCAGAGTGATGAAGCCGCCTCCCGTAACAGCGGCTGCACCTTTGGAAGTCAGCAGCAGTACCGCGAGAATGGTGAGAGTCTGAGTGATTGTCAGAGGGGTGTTGGTGGCCTGGGCAACGAAAATGGCTGCCATGGTCAGGTAAATGGAGGTTCCGTCCAGGTTGAAGGAATAGCCGGTGGGGATAACCAGGCCGACGACCGATTTGCTGCAGCCGAGATGCTCCATCTTGGCCATCATGCGGGGCAGAACCGATTCTGAAGATGAGGTTCCCAGCACGATGAGCAATTCTTCACGGATATATTTTATGAATTTGAAGATACTGAATCCGCAATATTTACAGACGGCGCCGAGTACGACAAAAATGAAAATCAGGCAGGTGAGATAGAAACTGCCCATCAGCATGCCGAGTTTGGACAGCGAACCAAGCCCGAATTTGCCGATGGTGAAAGCCATGGCTCCAAATGCGCCAATCGGAGCAACTTTCATGATGATTCCGATAACCCCAAACAGAGTGTGGGAAATCTGGTCGATGATGATCAGCAAGGGTCTGCCTTTTTTCCCAAGCATGGAGAGCGCAAAACCGAAGAGTATGGCAAACAGCAGTACCTGCAGTATGTCGCCTTTGGCAAAGGCATCAACAACGCTGGTCGGAATCAGGTTCATCAGAAAATCAATAGCATTATGGGATTTTGCCTGGGTCGTATAGGACGCGAGGGCTTTTGTATCGAGCTTGGTGACATCGGCGTTCAGCCCCACACCTGGCTGTACGACACTTACCACGACCAAGCCTATCGCCAGTGCCACGGTACTGAGGATTTCAAAATAGACCAGGGACTTGGCTCCGACTCGCCCCACTTTTTTCATGTCTTCCATTCCGGCAATTCCGGTCACCACGGTACAAAAAACGATTGGTGCGATGACCATCTTGATCAGTTTGATGAAACCATCTCCGAGCGGTTTCATTGCTGTGCCTGTTTCCGGCGCGTAATATCCCAGCAAAACACCGATCAAAATCGCAAAGAGAACCTGGAAATATAAATACTGGTACAATTTCTTCGGCTTGTTCACGCGCGCCTCCCCTAGGACGAATATTGGAAAAATAAAAAGTTAGTTATTTAAAAGGTTTGGTTTAGGTCTGCGAATAGGTCAACCTGATTGGTAAAACCACTTATTGTGTACTGTTTTATTAGTGAAATCACAACATATTTTTTGGTGTGTCTCTACTTTTTCCTTAAATAAACCTTGATTGTATTTGCCTGAGGACAATGATATTCTGCCGTCAACTGTCCGGTTGAGTCATGAGAACAGTTCGGGATTTGACGATGAAATGTGCTGGGAGGCATGGTGGGCTATCGGAACCTTCAACAGTGTGTAGCTGATTTGGAGCAGCAGGGGATGCTGGTGCGTATCGAAGCGCCGCTGGACCCTTATCTTGAAATCGGTTCCGTACAACGGCGGGTATATCAAAAGGGAGGACCGGCGCTTCTGTTTACCAATCCGGTCAACTGCCGTTTTCCCATGTTGGGCAATTTGTTCGGCACGTTGGAACGGACCCGTTTCATCTTCCGCGATACGTTGGACGATATTCGCCGGTTGGTTGATTTGAAAATCAACCCCTTTTCGGTTTTCAAGCATCCTCTGGATATGTGGAGAGTCCCTTTTGCGGCCTACCATCTGTTGCCTGCCACTACCACGAACGCACCGGTTCTGGAGTGCCGTACAACCCTTTCCCAATTGCCCCAGTTGGTTTCGTGGCCCATGGACGGCGGTGCTTTCATTACTTTGCCGCAGGTATATACGGAAAGCCCTGCCAAGCCGGGGTTCAGGGCGTCGAATCTGGGAATGTACCGGGTACAGATATCCGGCAATCAGTACGAGCCGGATAAACAGGCCGGACTGCACTACCAGATCCACCGGGGAATCGGCGGGCATCATGCAGAAGCTATTGCCCGCGGCGATCTCCTGAAGGTCAATGTTTTCGTCGGAGGACCACCGGCAATGACTGTTGCGGCGGTGATGCCGCTGCCGGAGGGAATGCCTGAGCTTTCCTTCGCAGGCCTGCTGGGAGGGCAACGTATTGCTATGGCTCGGTTGCCCGGGCATGTGCCGGTGCTGTCCGAGGCTGATTTCTGTATCTGCGGCGTCGTGCATCCCGGAAAAATTCTGCCGGAAGGCCCCTTCGGCGATCATCTCGGCTATTACAGTCTGGCCCATGAGTTCCCGTATATCCAGGTTGAAGCGGTCTACCATCGCCGCGACGCCATTTGGCCCTTTACTACCGTAGGGCGGCCGCCCCAGGAAGACACCAGTTTCGGGGCATTTATCCACGAGCTGACCGGACCGCTGATTCCCACTGTGGTGCCGGGTGTCAAGGAAGTCCACGCAGTGGATGCCGCCGGTGTTCATCCACTGCTGCTGGCCATTGCCAGCGAGCGTTATGTACCCTATGCACCTGTGCGTCAGCCGCAGGAATTGCTGACTATTGCCAATGCCATCCTGGGACAGGGCCAGCTCTCCCTGGCCAAGTATCTCTTTATTGCTGCCCAGGAAGATGCTCCCGGTCTGGACACTCATGACATTCCCGTATTTCTGGGACATGTTCTGGAACGGGCCGACTGGCGCGCCAATCTGCACTTTCATACAGCCACGACCATCGATACTCTTGATTACAGCGGTTCGGGTCTCAACGAGGGTTCCAAGGTGGTGATTGCCGTTGCCGGGCCAAAACGGCGCGAGTTGGGACGCCACGTCCCTGCGGGCCTTGAGCTTCCGCCCGGTTTTGGAGGTGCGGACGTCTGTTTACCCGGCGTACTGGCTACTCAGGGACCGAAATCGGAGCAGGGCAGGGGAGAATGTGATGCTTTGATCGAGGAATTCTGTCATTTCTATGAGCAGCGCGACTGTTTTGACGGTTTTCCGGTGATTGTGATCTGCGATGACTGCCGCTTCACTGCGGCCACACTGAACAACTTCCTCTGGGTGACCTTTACCCGTTCCAACCCGGCCACGGATGTGTACGGCATTGGCACAGAGATGCGCGGCCGTCATTGGGGGTGTCGCGGCGCATTGGTGATTGACGCCCGCATCAAGCCGTTCCATGCGCCTCCGCTTGTAGAAGATCCCGAGGTCGAGCGTCGCATTGATGCCCTGGGTGTCAAGGGCGGGCCGCTGGAGGGACTGGTATAGAGAGATGGTGATGGTTGGCCTCGGATTGAAGAACAAAGACACATTCGAACCCGCGTTGTTTGAAGGATGACGTACTTTCTGAAGAAAATATAAGACAAGCCGATAGATAACATATCGATAATTTTTAATGCCAAATCAGATGAATTGAAATATATGGGAATTCATTACCATTACCGGGAGGAGTTTGTGTATGGGAAATGCTTTGCCGGAAGTGACGCCAGTTGGTGATGGTGTTTCGACTCAGAAGATCGCGGGTAAGGAATACAAGAAGTTGGACTACAGCTTGTTTGTCTGGATATCGGCAGACAAGCTGGAGTGCCGGTGCAGCTACGTAGCACATCGGCAGGGCGCCATGATGACAGCTGAAGAGCTGAAGGGGTATCTGGCCCAGTCCGGGGTCCGCGAGGGGATCATTCCCGAGGCGTTGGATGATTTTTCGGCCAGGGTTGCTGCCGGAGAGGCGCTCACCATGGTGCTGATTGCGGCGGGGATCCCCCCGGAAGCCGGTGTGGATGAACATATTGAATATATCGCCCAATCGTCTACCGTTGTGCGTAGCGCTGTCGATGAGGCCACGCGAGTTGATATGTACAATGTGTTGACGTTCATCAATGTCATGCCCGGTGATGAAATCGGCCGGATTATTCCTCAAAATCCCGGACATCCCGGTAAAAGCGTTACGGGACAGATTATTCCTCAAGTTGCCGGGAAACCGTTAAAAATTAAAATGGGTAACAATATCCGGCTGGAAGATGACGGTTCCCTGATGGTTGCCGAGGCTGCCGGAAGAGTTTGTTATGCGGGTAACGAAATCTCGGTTGCCGAAGAATTTATCGTGCAGGGAGATGTCAACTTCAGGGTAGGATCAATTGATTTCAAGGGATTTGTTGAGGTCAGGGGAGATGTGCTGGATGGTTTTAACATAACCGCCGCCAAGGGGCTGCGCATAAATGGCAATATTGGTGCTTGTTCAATCCGAAGCGATGGCGATATCGTTTTTTGCGGCATGAACGGCCAGAAGAAGGGGAGCATTGTGTGCGGAGGCTCCATCACGGCCAACTATATCCATGAAACCGATGTGGAATGTGTCGGAGACATGAATATCGAGGTTGAACTGCATAACAGTCTGGTAAAAACACTGGGAAAAGTGGTTGTCAATAAGGGGACTATTTCCGGAGGAAGCTGCATCGCACTGGGGGGCATCGAAACAAAAAAAGCCGGATCGCCGGCATCTATCCTGACAGAGCTGTACGCCGGTGTGCATTATCACGACAAGGAAGAATATGAACATGTGCTTGTCGAACTTGAAAAAAACGGCCTTCAGGCGGCGCGGACGCGGTCGGCTTCGGAATCGGAAGAATTGAAAAAGGCCAGGGCAGTGTTGATGGAGAAGGTCATGGCTCTTCGGAATACCCAGTATGAACAGGCAAACCCGAAAATCAACATTAAAGGGACGCTTTATGATAATACCTATTTATGCGTAAGTCTGGTGGCCAAGGAAAAAGTTAATGAGCAGAGCGGGCCACTCAGCGTGATTGAAAACAGTATTGATGGCGGGTTGCGCTTTTTGAAGATGACCGGCCTTGATATCAAGGCATCTACCATTGAAGAGGCGTTTGTCCGTGAACAGGCCATGCTGCGGCGCACAACATAATTTCCTTTTTTTCTCTATAACCATTCTTGCTAATCAGATTCAAAATCATCTATAAAATAAATTTGAATTTCATGTTGTTCTGTTTGCCGGAGCATTGATCATGTCTCCGGCAAACTTTTGTTGTTATGACAGAATTATGTACATTGAAAAACAGGAGAGGTAATGAAGCCAACCGAAGAACAATATGTGAAAATCATTGATTACATTATTGAAGCAACCGGACTGAAGCGTTTCCAGGTAGAAAACAGCGTGAATTTGCTCATGGACGGCGCAACCGTCCCCTTTATCGCGCGCTATCGCAAAGAATTGACCGGCGAATTGGACGAGGTTCAGATCCGTGATGTTGAGGAACAGTTTACCTATTTTTGCGAGTTGGAGGAGCGCAAGCTCACCGTACTTAAATCCATTGAAGAACAGGGTAAACTGACTCCGGAGTTGCGTCAGCGAATAGAAGAATCAATCAGGAAAACAGAGATTGAAGACCTTTATCTCCCTTACAAGCCCAAACGGCGCACCAAGGCGATTATTGCCCGCGAGAGAGGGTTGGAGCCGTTGGCTGATATTATTGCCGCTCAGGAACTTCTCTCTGGGACTCCCGAGGAAGCGGCAGCCCCGTTTGTCAACCCCGAACTGGAGGTGTCCGATGTGACGGTGGCGCTGGAGGGCGCCGGTCACATTCTGGCAGAGCGGCTTTCCGATGATGCCGATGCGCGCGATATGGTGCGGCGTCTGACTGCCGAGCAAGGTGTGATCAACTCCCGGGTGTCATCTGACAAAAAGGATGAGGTCACCAAATTTGAAATGTACTATGACTATGAGGAACAGCTCAAGGTGGTGCCTTCACATCGCATGCTGGCCATGCGGCGCGGCGAGAAGGAAGAGGTGCTCAACCTTTCGATTGTTGCTCCGCGGGAGCAGATTCTGGCCGGACTCAAGTCGCGATTGATTACAAGGGAGAGCATCTTTAAACCATTTCTGGAAGGGGTTGCCGAGGACGCCTACAAACGACTGATAGCCACCTCCATTGAGGTCGAGTTGCGCCTGGAATCCAAGGAACGCGCCGATGAGGCGGCTATCTCTGTTTTTGCCCAGAACCTGCGCAATCTCCTGCTGGCGCCGCCCGCGGGCGGAAAACGGGTTCTTGCTATTGATCCCGGCTTCCGCACCGGTTCCAAACTGGCTGCACTGGATGCCACCGGCCGTTTTCTGGAGCATGTAACTATCTATCCGCATACTGGAGAGACGCGTGTTCCCCAGGCGCGCCAGGATCTGCTGCGCCTGGTCGAGAAATACGACATTGAAATGATTGCCGTCGGCAACGGCACTGCAGGCAGGGAGATGGAGCTGTTTTGCAAAGAGACCCTGGCCGGATCAGGGCGGCATATTCCCGTGGTGTCGGTCAGCGAGGCCGGAGCCAGTGTCTATTCGGCCTCTGAGATTGCTCGCGAGGAATTTTCCGAACTGGACCTGACCGTGCGCGGAGCCATTTCCATTGGGCGTCGCCTGCAGGACCCCCTGGGGGAACTGGTCAAAATCGATCCCAAGAGTATTGGAGTAGGGCAGTATCAGCACGATGTCAATCAGACCGTGCTCAAAAAGACGTTGGATGCTGTGGTTGAATCATGCGTCAATTACGTGGGTGTGGATTTGAATACCGCCTCCTGGGCGCTGCTTTCCTATGTTTCCGGTGTGGGGCCGTCCCTGGCCAAGGCAATCACCGGCTTCCGCGACCAGAACGGTCCGTTTTCATCCCGTCAGGAGCTATTGAAGGTTCCGCGCTTCGGCAATAAGGCTTTCGAGCAGTCGGCCGGTTTTTTACGTATCCGCAACGGATGCCAGCCATTGGACAACAGCGCGGTCCATCCCGAACGCTATGCATTGGTTGAAACCATGGCCGCTGATCTGGGCGTTTCGCTGACACAGTTGATCGCCGATCCAGCCCTGATTGCCCGCATCGCTCTTAAACGATACGTGACCGATAGCGTTGGCCTGCCGACTCTGAACGATATCCTGGAAGAGCTGGGGAAACCGGGACGCGACCCGCGCAGTCAGTTTCAAACAGCCGCATTTCGCGATGACATCCGTGAGATAGAGGATCTCAATGAAGGTATGATTTTGCAGGGGGTGGTGACCAATGTAACCGCCTTTGGCGCTTTTGTTGATATCGGCGTTCATCAGGATGGACTGGTGCATATCAGCCACTTGGCCGGACGCTATGTCAAGAATCCCCATGATGCGGTCAAAACCGGTCAACTGGTCAAGGTCAAGGTTCTGTCCGCCGACGCGAAGCGCAAGAGGATTTCACTTTCCATTAAGGAGGCGGAGCAGGGCTGAGAAGGCCGCGCGATTGACTTTGATGGTATACTCTGTTAGCTTTATAAACCTTTTGAAGGGCGTGTGAAGGAGCAAAATGGACGATTTTCTACGGAATTTTTCGATCATGCTTGTGCCGGGGCTGCTCGCCATTACCTGCCATGAGGTTTCTCACGGTCTCGTTGCCTGGCGCTTCGGTGATCCAACTGCGCGCATGCTCGGCAGATTGACGTTGAATCCGCTCAAACATCTTGATATTATTGGCACTCTCATGATCTTCATTATCGGTATCGGCTGGGCCAAGCCGGTTCCGGTGGTGTTCGAAAATCTTCACAATCCCAAGCGGGATATGATCTGGGTTGCTCTAGCCGGACCGATAACCAATCTTGTGCTGGCAACTGTTTCAGCCATGCTGCTGCGGTTAGCTGTGGCCTTTGGGACCACAGTTTCAGTTTTTCCGGTCTTGCTCATTTTTGAGCCCTTAAAGAAGATGCTGGCTTTTTCCGTGTGTATCAATCTGTTGCTGGCTATTTTTAACATGATTCCCCTGCCGCCTTTGGATGGGGGACGTGTGCTGACCGGTTTGTTGCCGAATCGTCAGGCTGCTGCCTTCTCACGTATAGAACCCTATGGTTTTTTGATAATTATTCTCATGGTGTTTGTCTTGCCGCGTTATTTTAAAATAGATCTGTTTTCATCTATGATCTTTCCACTGGTGAAAATGGGAGCAGAGCTGTTGGCCGGTTCACAAAGTAGCCTGGTTCTTGAGTGGCTGCAAATCTAAATCTGGATTTTTGAGAGGTATAGTGTAATGAAACAACGCGTTGTCAGCGGGATGAGGCCTACGGGGCGTCTGCACATAGGCCATTTTCATGGGGTTCTTGAAAACTGGATCAAGATTCAGGATCAGATGGAATGTTTTTTCTTTGTGGCGGACTGGCATTCATTGACCACGGAATACGCCGATACGGCGGCAATTAGGGACAATGTCCGCGAAATGGTGCTGGATTGGGTTGCTTTTGGCCTCGATCCTGAAAAATCGGTTATCTTCCGTCAGAGTCTTGTTCCGCACCACGCCGAACTTAACCTGATTCTTTCCATGATTACCCCTGTTTCCTGGCTTGAACGTAACCCGACTTTCAAGGAGATGCTGGACAACATCGAACAAAGAGATCTTTCCACGTTCGGCTTTCTCGGATACCCGGTGCTGATGGCTGCCGATATCCTTCTCTACAAGGCTACCCGTGTGCCGGTAGGACAGGACCAGCTTCCCCATCTTGAAATCACTCGCGAAATAGCCCGGCGCTTCAATTATCTCTATGGCGAGGTGTTCCCCGAACCTGCCGCGCTCCTGACCGAGACACCCAAACTGCTCGGCCTTGACGGCCGCAAAATGAGCAAGTCGTACAATAACTCTATCTACCTGTCGGATACGGCCGAAGAGACCAGCAAGAAGATCAAGTCCATGATGACCGATCCGGCTCGAATCCGCCGTAACGATCCGGGCGATCCGGATGTGTGCGTGGCTTTCAATCTGCACCGAATCTACGTGCCGCAGGAAAAACTGGACGAAATCATTCCTGCGTGCCGCAATGCCACCATCGGATGCGTGGAATGCAAGAAGATCCTTGCGGAACACCTGAATGAACAATTGGCTCCTTGCCGTGCAAGACGGCTTGAATTGTCCGAACAACCTGATTTTGTGGAAAATCTCCTTCGGAACGGTAGTGCACGGGCGTCGAAGATTTCCGATTTGGTTATGACGGAGGTTCGTTCCGCACTGAAACTGTAAGCGGTTCGAGAGCCAATTAGTGCGCCCAAACAACGGCAAGCAGGAAGAAAACCTTCTCCTCATTGACGGATTTCAGGAAGCCTATCATGTGCGCCTGGATAAGTTCGACGGGCCGCTGGATCTTCTCCTGCATCTGATAAAAAAGAATGAGCTTGATATTTGCGATATTTCCATCGCTGAGATCACCAGTCAGTATCTGGAGTACATCAGGCTCATGAAAAACCTGAACCTGGATGTGGCGGGTGATTTTCTGCTGATGGCTTCCACGCTGTTGCAGATAAAATCGTCAATGTTGTTGCCCCGGGATGAAGATAACCCTGAAGATGAAGACGAGGCAGATCCGCGTGCCGAGTTGATCCGACGCTTGCTGGAGTATCAACAGTACAAGGAAGCAGGCATGCTGATGGGGGCACGGGCGCTGTTGGGGCGCGAAATTTTTACACGCCCGTACCCGGAAGCTGAATTCCTGGCAGCCAATCAGGAAGACGGACCGCTGGAGCTTGAACTATTTGATCTGGTTGATGCTTTCCGTTCCCTGTTGGCGCGAATTCCGGTCGAGAGCTTCCACGAGGTGGCAGCAGCCGATGCCTTGAATATTGCGGACAGCATCAACGAGATACTTGCGCTCCTTCAAGAGCGCGATATGATTGAATTCGACGAACTTGTCAGGGATGATTTTACCCGTGACCGGGTAATCGTGACTTTTTTGGCACTGCTTGAATTGTGCCGGCTCAGGATGATACGGATTTTTCAGAATACTCAACAAGGTGGCATTCGCTTGATTCCCGCCGTGGTTGAAGAGGCTGTCGACGAATCCACCACGGAACTATCCGCTGAATAACGGAGGTTTGTCATGCTGAAAGAGTTCAAAGAGTTCGCACTCAAGGGTAATGTCATTGATCTGGCTGTCGGTATCATCATCGGTGCGGCATTTGGCAAAATTGTCCAGTCTCTTGTGACTGATATCATCATGCCGCCGATCGGCATGGTTGTCGGCAAGGTCGATTTTGCGTCTCTTTTCATCAATTTGTCCGGCGTTCATTACGAAACCTTGGCCGAGGCCAAGAAGGCCGGAGCGGCTACGTTGAATTACGGCATGTTCATCAGTGCTGTCGTTGATTTCACCATCATGGCTTTCGTGATTTTTCTGATTGTCAAACAGATAAATCGCTTGAAAAAAGAGGCTCCCGTTGCCGTGGCGGAAACCAAGGATTGTCCTTTCTGTCTCTCCAAGATTCCACTATTGGCATCCCGTTGCCCCCAGTGCACATCAACACTTTAGCTGATACGATTCAAGCAGCTTCATCGTTAATAGGAATGAGTGGCTTTGACAAGTCTGTCCGCAATTATTGAAAGCGTTCTTTTTAGCACGGATGCTCCCGTATCGCTCGATCGTTTGTGCGAACTGCTGCACGAGTACGAGCGTGCTGATATCAAGACCGTTTTGCAGGAACTGGTCGAGTTTTACGAAGAGCGTAACGGCGGCTTTCACTTGGTTAATGTTGCCAATGGGTGGCAATTCAGAACTCAGACATCTCTTCAGCCGTATGTCGTGCGCCATGTCAAAGCAAAGTCGATCAAATTTTCCCAGTCGGCGCTGGAAACCCTGGCGATTGTGGCTTACCGCCAACCGGTAACCCGCTCCGAAATTGAATATCTGCGTGGTGTTGATTGCGGCGGCGTGCTCAGGACGCTTCTGGAAAAGAAGCTGGTCCGTATCATGGGAAAGAAGGATATTCCCGGCCGGCCGCTGATTTACGGTACATCGAAAGAGTTTCTGGAGATTTTTGGTCTTAAAGACCTGAAAAGTCTTCCCACTCTGAAAGAGATACAGGCTTTGGATGAAGAGCCGAACTTCGAGCAACAGGAAGAATTGCTGCTCGACGGCGGTAGCAGTTCTTCTGCTGGGACGCAGACCGCCCTTGATCTGGCGGAATAAGCATAGTGCGACGATATACGGCCCGTATCCGGGAGGTGGATATGCGACGTCAACCGGCGGTAGCAGGACAATTCTATCCGGCTAGTCCGGAGAAATTGCGAAATGAGCTTGAGCGGCTGATTCCCGTGACAGCCGAAAAAAAGCATGTGAAGGGGATTGTCGCGCCGCATGCCGGTTATGTGTATTCGGGCGGCATTGCCGGGAAAGTCTATGGCATGATCCATATTCCCGGCACGGTGTTGATTCTAGGCCCCAATCATCATGGTGTTGGCGAGCCTGCTGCCCTGTATCCAGATGGAGAGTGGCTGACGCCGCTTGGACCGGTTTCAATCAATAGCCGGCTGAACGAACTGATCACGAAACACACTCCTTTGATTCGCGAAGACAGGCTTGCCCACCGCATGGAGCATTCGCTGGAGGTCCAGGTTCCCTTCCTCCAGTTTCTTCGCACTGATATTACCAGTTCGGCCATCTGTCTTGGTCATGGTGATTTTGACGTCCTGGCAGAAATAGGGGAGGGGATTGCCGCGGCTATCCGTGAATATGGCGAGGATGTGCTGATCGTTGCCAGTTCGGATATGACGCACTACGAATCCGCCGCTTCCGCCCGGAGGAAGGATAATCTGGCACTGGACAAAGTGCTGGCTCTCGATCCGCGGGGCTTGCTCCAGGTCTGCCGCTCCGAACGGATCACCATGTGCGGGGCTGTTACAGCCGCAGTCATGCTGGTTGCTGCCGGAAAGTTGGGTGCCACGCAGGCGGAATTGATTGCATATGGCACCAGCGGCGATGTGTCCGGCGACAATCAGCAGGTAGTGGGATATGCCGCCGTGCTGGTAAACTGAATGAAGACACTCGGCAATGAGTGCCTAACTATCATTTAGTCACATTACCTGTTTAACCCCATCCCCACCCTAACCCTCCCCTTGAAGGGGAGGG
>MTLD01000656.1_pt1 | contig 87549 bp, 76 predicted proteins | sample 1982471 | NCBI WGS metagenome assembly MTLD01 (sample SAMN05712604, study PRJNA340218) | biofilm metagenome | isolation source: sample SPM anode biofilm adapted to -50 mV | place: USA | collected 2012-02-03
ATGTATCCCACCGTAGCGGAATGCCTCACCCACCTGCGCGGCCTGCGTCCCAAAAACCGCTTGGTCGGCGCTTTCGGCAGCTATGGTTGGGGTGGCGGAGCGGTCAAGGAAGCCTATGAAACCTTCACCAAGATGGGACTGGAACAGTTTGAGCCGGGTCTCCAGTTCATCTTCAAACCTTCGGCCGAAGATGAGGAGAAATGCTACAAATACGGCCAGGATTTTGCTAAGAAACTGAAGGAATACCATACGCAGTTCTGAAGTTAGAATAGACGCAGGGGCAGGGTAGTGAAACAGGATGCAAGCAGTTGCGGGTTTGTCATAGTCACTATGCCCACTATGAATAATTGTATTTTAAACAACTAGGAGGAAACAATGAAGAAGTATGTCTGTACGATTTGCGGTTATGTTCACGAAGGCGATGTCCCACCAGTCGAATGTCCTCAATGCAAGGCCCCGGCATCGAATTTTGCCGTCAAAGACGAGGGTGGCCTCAGTTGGGCTGATGAACACAAGATCGGCGTAGCTCAAGGCGTTGACAAGGAGGTCATCGAAGGACTCAAGCTGAATTTCATGGGTGAGTGTACAGAAATCGGTATGTATCTGGCTATGAGTCGTCAGGCAGACCGTGAAGGATATCCCGAAGTGGCTGAAGCCTACAAGCGGATTGCTTTCGAGGAAGCTGAGCATGCTGCCAAGTTCGCTGAATTATTAGGTGAAGTTGTAACCGCAGATACCAAGACCAATCTTACGATGCGTGTTGAAGCTGAAAACGGAGCCTGCAAAGGGAAAAAAGATTTAGCGACAAAAGCCAAGCAACTCAACTACGATGCCATTCATGACACCGTTCATGAAATGTGCAAAGATGAAGCCCGCCACGGCCAAGTGTTTGCCGGATTATTGAAACGTTACTTCTGATTGTTTGAGCCGCCTTTGTATAAACGGCCAGCGGTGAAAAAATAATGCAGCAGCAATAACGATGCGGAAGGGGGATATTCGAGCGGATAACCCCCTTCCGTTTTTGTTTCGCTCTGTATTTCGTCAAGCCCAAAAGAGCCAAGACAATAACCTGCGTTACTGAAAGCTATAAAGCCGGATGGCGCAACGCGGTTATGGCCATCGTCTTAACCCCTCCTCCTATTGATAGCCTTCTTGAAATAATCTCCCGTCATCATAAAGATAAATTGATTTGTAAGCATTTTTACTCCATCATGCACCCCAAAAATTGATGCATGATGTTTCAAGAAAGTGATTTCTTTAAGCATAGCCATTATGATTATTTTAAAACTGAGGTATTATTACCAAGGCGGCTATCGTGTTATTTAAATACCTCATTAAACCACACAGGTGTGGGCAGGGTTTGCATAACTTGTTTTAAACTGAAATGGATAATTACTCAATGAAACCATTGGATGAGGGGAATGCCGAAATTTCGCTTTTGTGCGCCGATGACGAACCGGAAGTCAGGGATGTTCTTCGCTCGATGATTTCCAGAAAATTTCCCGGCATCAAGCTCCACCTTGCGGATAACGGCAGGATTGGGTTGGAGTTATATAAAGAACATACGCCGCAGATTGTCATCACCGATATCAGTATGCCGGTTATGAGCGGCATCAAGATGGCTAGGGAAATCAAGACCGAGAGTCCTGAAACAATCATCATTGCAGTGACTGCGCATCGTGATGCGCGCTATCTGCTGGACGCCATCGAAATCGGCATCAATCATTATCTGATAAAGCCGTTTGATCTTCAAAAGCTCATTTCGCTGATCAGGAAAAGTGTTGCCGAGATTAAACTGCGAAGGCAGTTGATAGAGCAGGAAAATGAAATACTGCGGCTTTCTTCGTTCCCTCAACTGAGCCCAAACCCGATTCTGGAACTTGATGCCGATGGTAATGTGACTTTCCGGAATCTGGCTGCCGGGCAGATTGAAGAGGATGCCGGAAAATGTGAAGGCAATCATTCGTTTATTCCCGAAAACCTGCCGGAAATTCTGCGGATTATGCAAACGCATTGTTCCGAGCAGCATGAACTGGAAATCGAACTGAACGGTGAGATTTACGCCGAGCACATCCAGATAGTTCCGCAGTTCAATACGATACGGATCTACGCCACCAATATAACAAAACGGAAGTTGGCAGAGAAAGAGTTGCGGGAAAGCGAAAAACGGTACATGGAATTGAGCATTACGGATTCCCTGACCAACCTGTTCAATTCAAGGCATTTCTATGACCGCTTGCAAAATGAGGTAGAACGAGCGAATCGCTATAGCCATCCCTTGTCACTACTTCTTTTGGATATCGATAACTTCAAAAAATACAATGATACATACGGCCATCTGGAAGGTAATACCGTTTTGACGGTTTTGTCCGACGTCATCAGGAATAACCTCAGGCATATTGATACGGCGTATCGATATGGGGGAGAGGAATTTACCGTACTACTGCCGGAGACTGAATGTGAAAGCGCATTGCTCGTGGCCGAAAGAATAAGGCAGAATTTTGAAAGGGTGGAATTCTCGCCTTTACCGGAATCGAGAGTGCATATGACTGTAAGTATCGGTGTTGGACAGTATGTTGCCGGCGAATCCGTGACTTCCTTCATAAAACGGGTTGATGCGTGTATGTATACGGCTAAGAGGCTTGGGAAAAATCAAATAAATCACGCATGTCCTGTTCTGGCTTAGCTATTTCCGGATGACCGCAAGGAAAGGGGTATTAAATGGCGCAGCAGAAACAAGAGCAGAAAACAGAAATGACTGCAAAGCAGATGAGCCACGAAATACAGCAGTTGATGAAAGCTCTTAGCCAGGAAGAATTTGAGAAGGTTTTTGAAAAATCGCTATTGGGGTGGATAAAGGAAATCCCTGAGGAGAAACGGAAATTGAAGTTGCTTCAGGATCTCTATCCGTCATTGCCCCAGAAGATACAAGAGATTTTGACGGAGGAAACCGGTTTTACGCTTGCAAGCTGAATAGATAAAAAATAATAAAAGCCCGGTATTCACCGGGCTTTTTAATTGGTCATTATTCCTGTTTCAAATCAAAGATGATATCAAGGCGGCGAGGAAGAAGGCGACGAGGCGTACAGTTAGTACGTTGAGGAGCCTTTGACGAGCCGACGAAGATAGCGCTTTGATTTGGAATTGGAATTAGTCGATTCGGTTAAGCCTGTGCTTATACAGATAGTTTATTCCCTGGTAATAGGCGAGTGCGTCAAGCAGGTAGTTGGGTGGAAGTTGTACCGCTTCTGTCTTGCCGCTCGCGCGGTCAAACTGGAAGTACTCAATCTTCTTTTTTGTGTCGAGAATGACCAGTTTATCGTCTTTAATGTATCCAAGCTTTTCATACGTTGAAATGAATGCCCGCCCGTCATTGCTTCCCATTTTTAAAATATCCTTACCGAGGAATTTGGTCGTATAGCTGAAGTTCAGCAGCCCGAGAACTGTTGGAGCTATATCTATCTGACTGACGAGCGTATCGATCTTTTGAGGTTGAATATGCGCAGGGCTGTAGATCAGCAGGGGAATCTTGTAATTCTTTATGGGCAAGGCTATTCCGCGGGCGCTTCCCGCACAGTGATCGGCAACGATCACAAATATGGTGTCGTTGAACCAGGGGTGTTTCTTCCCGGTTTCCAGCAGCTTGCCAATGGCGTAATCGGCGTATTTCACTCCGCCTTTTCTGCCTTCCTTGGATGGAATGTCGATCCTTCCATCCGGATAGGTGAACGGACGATGGTTGGAGGTGGTCATGACAATGCTGAAGAACGGTTTTTTTGCAGCGAATGAGGTGCTCGCCTCCTTGATTACCTTTCGGAAAAGATCCTCATCGCAGGCTCCCCAGGCATTATCGAACGTTACTTCGTTGCGGGAGAAATCCGTTTTATCCACAATGGAAAAGCCGTTGTGTGCAAAAAAGTAGTTCATGTTATCGAAGTAGCCGCGCCCGCCGTAGATGAATTTGGTGTCATAGCCCCGGCTACGCATCAACGCACCCCAGGAGAAGATGTTTTCGTTGTGCGGCCGCTTGATGAGAGAAGTTCCCGGCAGTGGGGGAATAGAGAGGTTGACGGCCTCCAGGCCGCGGACCGTTCTCGTTCCGGTTGCGTACAGGTTGGTGAAGAATAACGATTTTTTCGCTAATTGGTCGAGATTCGGCGTCAGGCCATCCTTGTTGCCAAAGGCTCCGAGGAATTCACCACTCAGGCTTTCTTCGACGATGACGATGACATTGAGTCTTTTCTCTTTTCCCGTATTGTGGATTGTCCGGGCCATATCCTGGTAATCCTGGCGTACAAAGCTATTGTTCGGCTCTCGTATAACTTCTTTCAAGTGGCTCAGCACCAGCTTGTTGTCTTTTGTGGCGTAAAACCGGTCATAATCCAGTTCATTGTTGGTGAAGGCAGCGAAAAGATTGTACAGGCCGTTTTGCGAAAGCTCATTGGCAAAGTTGTTCTCTGATATGGAAAAATCGGATAACTCGACAAAAGCAAAGGACAAAACCGGAAGAATTGCCAGGGCTGCGCCTGTTTTCAGTCTTTGCTTCAGGCTCGTTTTGCCGGTCAGACAACGATCAAGATGTTTTCTAAGGGCAAGAAGCAAAATGAGATTGATGGCAAAAATGCCCGCCAAAATCCAGTTGACCGGATATGATTCCCGGATATTACGGATGACCTCTGTCGTATAAATCAGGTAATCAACGGCTATGAAATTAAAGCGCGTCCCGAATTCCGCAAAGAAGAAATACTCTGCGGCTATGTCAAACAGCAAGGCGTACATTAGGACGAAACAGAAAAACCAGATAACAGGCCGGCAATTGAACAGCCTGTCCGGGGCGAAAAGCGTAAAAAGCAAAAAGGGGATGAATAAGTAGGAGAAGGTGACGCAATCAAAAAATAAACCGACCCCATAGATTTTCACCAATAAAAACAGGCTCATATCCAAATTGGGAATGGCCATGAAGAACAACACGGTCCTGGTAACAAGGGAAAAGACGAGGAATACTAGTAATAACAAACATAATAAACGTGATCTGCCTTGTGACGGCATGCATATACTCCTATGTTCGAATGTGAGCGGTACTATCCCTTGCCGAAGTTCTCGTGCGGTGGGAACGGTTTTTTATTAATCTTGAGAACAGTGTGAAGAGATTAAAAAGTTGGACACATGAAGATATTCAGGGGGAAGAAGTCTGCTATTTTCGGTTGGCGTGTCCTGGGGTCAAGAATGAAATTTGTTTCGTTCGGGTAAGCATATAGCAAATTGTTACTACATAGCAACAAAGTTATTTCAGATATATGACAGGTGCCGCACTCCGAATCCGGCGGCATCGGAATAATCCTTTGCTCTTTCGATCCTGTCGCATACAAAAAAAGCCCGGCATCCACCGGGCTTTCAACTCCATAATTCTCAGTTCTTATATCATCCCTTACGGCCTTTCCGGCCACTCTGAATCTTGCCGTGGGGTGTGATGATGTGAGCGTTGTGGTTACCGGCGCGGCGAAACATTATCCCTGTTTTCCCAGACAGGGCTATTGGGGCCACACTGCGCGGTTTCATTGTCGGACGTTTCATGTCTTTCATGACAGCCACCTCCTTTCACAATCTCTTTATTATAGTATAGCATTATCAGCGTACAGGCGAGGCTCCTATTTTTCAGGGATAAAGGCGCACAAAAGCTCGCAAGGGGTAAGCTTGGAAATGTATTGACAAACAACACGGGTGTTCATATATTGAAAATCAACATCATTTACGGAGGGCGAATGATTCTCGACAAAAAGAACGCATTCAACAGGTTTGCCACCGGCAAAGGACTTCGCTCTACCCGCCAACGGGATATTATTCTTGATTTTTTCCTTGCCACACACCAGCATATCAGCGTTGAAGAACTCTATCTGAAAATAAAGGCTGTACACCCCGGCATTGGCAATGCCACGGTCTATCGCACTCTCAAGCTATTTGTCGAAGCCGGACTTGCCCGCGAAGTGCTGCTGCATGACGGACAAACCCGTTATGAGCATGTTGTTGAGGGTGAGCACCACGATCATCTGGTTTGTACCAGTTGTAATGCGGTTATCGAATTCGAAAACGAGACAATTGAGAAGCTGCAGGATGATATAGCCACGCGCCACGGTTTTTTTATCAAAAGCCACAAGCTGGAGATTTACGGCCTTTGTGCACAGTGCCGCGCGTCACTAGGTTCATCGACCCAGCATCCTTCTTCGTGAAGTAGTTTTTTTTGCAGTAAGATGAAAATGAATATCAAAAGCATGAAAAGGTCTGACTTCTATGGGAACATGCTGTGCTAACCAACAGGAAAAAACGAATGTCGGCGATTCCGCCAAGCGGGTGGCTCTGGTGGGTAACCCCAATGTGGGCAAGAGCGTACTTTTCAATGCCCTGACAGGCGCCTACGTTACCGTATCGAATTACCCCGGAACGTCGGTCGAAGTGTCTCGCGGCAGCAGCACTATTCATGGGCAGACCTGGCAAGTGATCGACACCCCCGGTATGTACTCCATCCACACCATTACCGAAGAAGAACGCGTTGCCCGTGAGATCATTCTTCATGAGACCCCCGATGTGGTGATTCATGTTCTGGATGCGCGTAACCTGGAGCGGATGCTGGCCATGACCATCCAACTGATCGAGGCTGAATTGCCGGTGATCCTCGTGGTCAATATTATGGATGAAGCCGAGAGGATGGGGCTGAAAATTGATCTGGAACTGCTGCGGCAGCGCTTGGGCATTCCGGTGATAGGCGCTGCTACCGCCCGCAAACGCGGCCTGGATGAAATACGACGTGCAATTGCCGAGTACGGCGAAGGTGAACGCAGCCCAAAGCAGTTTTCCTATAGCAGCTTGCTGGAACAGAATGTCACTGAGGTAGCCGGACTGATGAAGGGAGAGTATATCCTTTCCCGTCGCGCTCTGGCGCTTCTGTTGCTGCAACAGGATGAGGAAATCATCGACCTGGTGCGGCAAAGGGAAGGGGAATGCTACGCAATCATAGCTGAAAAGGCTAACGGGATCGCTTTTGAACGGCGCGAATCGTTTCATCTGGATTTGTCACTGGAACGCAACGATATTGTCAGAAAAATCGTGCAGGGTGTCGTCAGTGCTCCGGAAAAACGGGTCATAACCGTTGCCGAGCGCTTGGCGCACTGGTCCGTGCAGCCTTTGACCGGCATTCCGATGCTGATGGCGGTTCTCTATTTCGGGCTCTACAAGTTTGTCGGAGATTTTGGCGCCGGCACCTTGGTTGATCTGCTGGAGAAACAGATCTTTGTGGATCGGGTCAATCCCTGGGTAACCGCTCAGTTGAAACACATCATCCCCTGGGAGATCATCCAGGAACTGTTTGTGGGCGAGTATGGAATTATCACCCTTGGTATTCGCTATGCAGTGGGAATCATTCTGCCGATTGTTGCCACATTCTTTATCTTCTTCTCGTTTCTGGAGGATACCGGCTACTTTCCGCGTCTGGCATTGCTGGTGGATCGCATTTTCAAGAAATTCGGCATGACCGGCCGGGCCGTGATTCCGATGGTACTCGGGTTTGGTTGCGATACCATGGCAACCATGGTGACCCGGACCTTGGAGACGGTTCGCGAACGGATCATTGCCACGATTCTGCTGTCGCTGGCGATTCCCTGCTCGGCACAACTGGGGGTCATTATTGCGCTTCTCTCCAAGGCGCCGGGCGCTCTGGCGGTATGGAGTCTCTGTCTGCTGCTGCTGTTCATGGTCGTCGGGCTACTGGCTTCCCGGCTGTTGCCGGGCGATGCTCCCATGTTCTACATGGAATTGCCCCCCATGCGCCTGCCACAGTTCAGCAATGTGTTGACCAAGACCTATACCCGCATGCAATGGTATTTTCTCGAAATTCTGCCGCTGTTCGTTCTTGCGTCGGTGCTGCTTTGGCTGGGCAAGGTAACCGGCTTTTTCGAGAAGGCGGTTGACGCTCTCACTCCGGTCATGGCTTCCCTCGGCTTGCCCAGGGAAACGGCTGTAGCCTTCCTCTTCGGCTTTTTTCGCCGTGATTATGGGGCGGCCGGTTTGTACGACCTCCAGACCAAAGGCTTGATGAATCCCCGCCAGTTGACTGTGGCTGCCGTGACCCTTACGCTGTTTATCCCTTGTGTGGCCCAGTTCCTGATCATGAAAAAGGAGCGTGGCTGGAAGGTGGCGGGGTCGATAGGCCTTTTTGTAAGCCTGCTGGCCTTTGGCAGCGGCTATCTGCTTAACAAGTTTCTGCTGGTAACTGGTATACTTGCATGAAGTGTGGATTTTGTGGATTTGAGTTTGAAGAAAGTCAGGGGAAAAAGGCCTGCGGGGGATGTCCCGGCGGATGCCATGCGGTGCATTGCCCGCGCTGTGATTATAAAAATCCCCTGGAGCCGAAATTCATCGGCAAGTTAAAGAATCTGTTAGCGAAAAACGACGATCGAAAAAGAGGTGGGGCATGAAGTTGTCCGATAAAGCGGAAGAGATATTGGAAGCATTGTGGGTTGCGGTAGAGGAGGAAAAAGTTTCCGCGCTGGATCCTGCTAAAGCGGGCCTTTCGCTTGACAACCCCGCTTTTGCAGAATTGACCGAGCGCGCTTTGGTGGAGATCAGGCAGGGGATGGTTTACTTTCGGCCGGAGGGCCGGGAAGAGGGGCGCATGACTATTCGCCGGCATCGGTTGGCGGAACGGCTGATGATGGATGTACTCAACATTCGCGGCGAGGATGGCAACAGCAAAGCCTGTCAATTCGAGCATCTGCTGAGTGAAGGCGTTGATTCCAAGGTCTGTACCATGCTCAATCATCCAACTACCTGTCCTCATGGCAAACCGATACCGCCGGGAGAGTGCTGCCAGCAGGCGCGCGCCGAGGGAGATCTGGGGATCGTGGCTCTGACCGAGCTGAAATCGGGGCAGGGGGGGGAAATCGCCTATATCCAGACCGATGACAATAAAAAAATGCAGAAACTGATGGCCATGGGAGTTTTGCCCGGAAACAAGATTACCCTGGTGCAAGCCTTCCCCTCGTATATCTTCCGGGTAGGTTATTCCGAATTTGCCATTGATACGAATCTGGCCAGGGAGATTTTTGTCAGGAAATAAACCAGCCCTGAATCCGATGACGCTTCCATACCTCCGCTAGCCTGAAAGCCTCTGCCTTGGGCGTTTCCACGGCATGTGACGGTAGGACGGAGGCTCACCGGAACCGACGATTGCAACGACACTGGCGGCGTTGTGGCCCCGGCTCTTTCAGGCACTCCGGTATTCCAGCGTCATCGGATTCAAGATGAATGTTGACAACCCATAGATTCGGAAATTAATATGCCTACACTATATCAGATGTAACCGGAAAGGCTTATATGAAGGTCATCATTCTTCTCGGCGACGGCATGTCGGACGTCACCTACAGCGAATTAGGCAACAAGTCACCTCTTCAGGCGGCAGCAACGCCGAATATGGATTTTCTGGCGCGGCATGGCGAGGTGGGGTTGGCCCACACCGTTCCCAACGGTTTGCCGCCAGGCAGCGATGTGGCCAATCTCTCGGTTTTTGGCTATGACCCGCGCAATTGCTATACCGGCCGTTCCCCGCTCGAAGCAATCAGCATGGGCGTTGAGCTTGGTCCCGATGATGTCGCCTTCCGCATGAACCTGGTTACTCTCAGGCAGATGAGTACCAGCGTGTTCATGGAGGATTTTTCCGCCGGGCATATCACCACCGCCGAAGGACGGATTTTGGTGGAAACGCTTCAGGAGAAGCTTGGCAACGCTGAGTTCGAATTCCACCCAGGTATCAGTTACCGCCATCTGCTGGTATGGCGCGGAGGGAGGGACGGCATGCGGGTCACGCCTCCCCACGATATCTCCGGCAAACCAATTCTGGAGTATCTTCCCACCGGAGAAGGCGCCGAGCAGTTGAACGAAATCATGAATCTTGCCCAGATGGTGCTGTATGACCATCCGGTCAACAAGAAGCGCGAGGAGGAGGGCAAACCGCAGGCCAATTCAATCTGGCTCTGGGGCCATGGCAAGACTCCACGAATTGACTCCTACCAGGATACGTTCGGCCTGAGCGGCGCGGTCATTTCCGCCGTGGATCTGATCAAGGGAATCGGGCTATGCGCCGGCCTGGATGTTATCAACGTGGAAGGTGCCACCGGTTTTATTGATACCAATTATCTGGGCAAGGCTCAGGCCGCTCTGGCTGCCTTGGAAACATACGATTTTGTCTATGTTCATGTGGAAGCGCCCGATGAGGCCGCCCATGCCGGCAGGATGGATTACAAACTCCAGGCTATCGAGGACTTTGATCGTCAGGTAGTCGGAACGGTACGGGAAGGGATGGGAAAATTTGGTGAATACGCCATCCTCTGCTTGCCGGATCACCCCACGCCGGTCAACCTGATGACCCATACCTCGGACCCTGTTCCGTTCATCATTTACCGCGGAGGTGAGGGTAAGGGCAATGGCGCTGTTTGTTACGACGAGGAACAGGCCATGTCGACCGGCTTGGTTGTCGAGGGTCACAATTTGATGAGGATGGTGCTTAACAAATAACGTTACGGTCATAGACACCAAGAAGCGCTCGCATGCAGGGGCGCTTTTTTTATATATGCACAAAACGCGTTCACACTGGGAGATACGAAATGGATGTCATTCTGAGGATTGCCGCTTTTTGGGTTATTCTTTCCGCTACATGCTGTTTTGCCGCAGAAACGCCTGAAAATCCGGAAAAAGACCTTTGCCTGCTGGATATCAACAAATGCCCTGGAAAGAACTATTACAATATTGTTGAAAAGATCAGAAGATTGAAGATCGCTCTGAAACAAGGTTCAGCCGTATATTCCCAGGACGAACTGGGGCACCTGGAAACCGTACTCAGGGAATCATATTTTTGTGTTGAGCGGCTTGACGCCGAGTCCTTTTTCCCGGAAGATTGATGCGTTGGCCTTATGAACGTGCGTAGCAACACGCGAGTGTTCTTCATCAGATGTCAAAGCCAATTTACCAATTGTGCATAGGTATGAACCTGTGTAGATTGTTAATCAAGTGTGGAGGAATGCGATCAAGCAGGGAGGAGTTATGTCAACACCGGTTACCGTGGAGTTGTTCGTAATTGGAAACGAAATTCTCATTGGCGACATTCAGGACACCAATACCCACTGGCTCTGTAATCAGATACACAGCCTCGGGGGGCGGGTTGAACGTGTTACCGTGCTGCGCGATATTGAAGAAATCATTTCCGTCGAAATACAAGCAGCCCTTGTTCGAGGCCCGGGCCTCATTATTACATCCGGCGGCCTTGGGCCAACCGCGGACGACCTGACGCTTGCGGCGGTTGCCAAGGGTGCTGGCCTCAAGACTCGCCTGCACGAGCAGGCCAGGCAAATGGTCAAGGACCGCTACGATGAATTGGCGGAGCAAGGGATCATCGCTCTGGGAGGACTGAATCCGCCCCGTGAAAAAATGGCCTGGCTTCCGGAAGGTGCCTTGCCGCTGCCAAATCCTGTGGGCACTGCACCAGGCGTTCTGCTGCGCACCGGCACATCCACCATCATCAGCATGCCCGGTGTTCCTTCCGAGTTAAAGTCGATCTTTTCTGTCTCGCTCCGCGAATTCCTTCAGGAAACATTCAGTGGCGGGCAATCCGTTACTCACACCATATCCGTGGCGTGTAATGATGAATCGATTCTTGAGCCCGTGCTTACCAAAGTTACGGCGGAACATCCCCATATTTACATAAAATCGTTGGCTACGACACTCGGCGAGTCCCCCCGGCTCGACATCACCCTGACAGCAGTTGGGGACGAGGAAAAAACGCTTGATGCCATGCTTCAGAATGCGTTAGGCAGTCTGAAATCCGGGTTGACGGGGATCAACATTGAATATGCGGACAAGCCCAAGGCTATCTGATACGTAAAACTCAACAAGGAGCCAAAAGACCGTGACCGAAGAAAATTTTCACCGTTTTACCGGCGCAAGCCGCTACGTACTGGACGAGGAACTGGCCAAGATCGTCAACGTCTCGATTGCTTTGGAGATGCCGCTTCTGCTCAAGGGGGAGCCGGGCACGGGGAAGACCATGCTGGCCCACGCCATTGCCGAAAGTCTGAATATGTCGCTGATGGTGCTGAACATCAAGTCGAGCATGAAACTGGTCGACGCTCTCTACCAGTATGATACCCTGACCAGGCTGAACGACAGCCGTTTCGGGGATTCGACTCGCGACGTCAGCAACATCTCCGAGTACATCCGCATGGGTAAGATCGGCCAGGCTTTTGTGGCCGACCAGCGAGTGGTGCTTCTGATTGACGAGATCGATAAGGCAGATACCGACTTCCAGGACGATATGCTCGATGTTCTTGACCAGATGCAGTTTGACATCCTGGAAATCGACCGGACCATCAAGGCCCGCTTCCGTCCGGTGGTGATTATTACCTCCAACGCCAAGAAAGATCTCTCCGATCCGTTTCTGGGACGCTGCAACTTCCATCACATCGCCTTTCCCCAGCCAGACGTGATGCGCAGCATTATCGCGGTGCATTTTCCTGATCTGAGTGACGACCTGGCCGGTGCCTGCATCAAGGCCTTTTACCGCCTGCGCACGATCAACGGGGTCGAGAAGAAACCCGCCACCCGTGAGCTGTTGAATTGGATCCGTGCCTTGCGGGCCGATCCGGATTTCCGCCAGGAAGCTCTGGCCGAACAGGCGGCTCCCTACCTGGGAATCCTCTTCAAGAAGAGCACCGACTTGGAAAAGGCTCTTGCCGAGACGAAGTACTGACGTTGGGGGATTGAACCGTGTTCGTACCTTTTTTCTATGATCTGCGGGATAGCGGCATTCCGGTGACTCCGACCGCCTTCCTGAGGCTTCAGAAGGCTTTGGGGCTTGGTCTGATCACCTCGTGGGACGACTTTTATTCGGTGGGCCGCTCGATTCTGGTCAAGAGCGAGCGGGATTTCGATACCTATGATGAGGTGTTCGTCCGTTTCTTCACTGGGGCCGAGAAGCTCGCGCCCGAGGGGATTACGATCGATGACGCTGCCCGGGCGCTGCTGGAGGAATGGCTGAAAGATCCGGCGGAGTTGGCAAAAGCGCTCGGTCTTACCGAAGAACAAATGAAAAGCATGAGCGGCGAGGAGTTGGTTCAATATTTCCTCGACCGGCTGAAAGACCAGAAGGGGATGCATCAGGGAGGGCGCAAGTGGATCGGGACCGGCGGGACCTCGCCGGTGGGCCATTCAGGTTATCATCCCGGCGGGCTCAGGGTTGGCGGCATCTCGCGCAACCAGTCGGCAATCAAGGTCGCACTGGAACGGCGCTACAAGGATTACTCGGCCAGCGCGCCTCTGAGCCGGGCCCAGATCGGCGAGGCCCTGAAGCGGCTCAGAAACCTGACGCCTTCCGGTCCCATGGACGTGGTCAGCGTCAACAAGACCATCCGCCGCACCATCGATAACGCTGGCGAGATCGAGATCGTCTTTGACCGGCGGCTGATGGACAGGCTCAAGGTACTGCTTTTGATCGACAACGGTGGCTGGTCTATGGAACCCTACGTCGAGACGGTCCAGACGCTGTTCCACTATGCCCGCTCCCAGTTCCGCGACTTGTCGATCCGCTACTTCCACAATACCATCGGCGACCGTGTCTGGGACGACCCCCGTCGTCGCTTGCGTCCGGAGAGTATCGAGGAAATCGTTCGCCGCGATCCCGAGACCAGGCTGATTTTTGTCGGCGATGCCAGCATGGCGCCTGATGAGTTGTTTAAGGTAGATGGCTCAATCGCCATCGAGTACCGTCAGAAGGAGCCGAGCATCGACAGGCTCAAGCTTTTGGCAAAGACCTTCCGTCATTCGGTCTGGTTCAACCCGATCTCCTCCTCGCTCTGGAGTTATGGTTTTACCATTAGCGCCATCAGGGAGACCATCCCGATGTACGAGTTGAGTTTGACCGGCCTGGACAAGGCCATCCGCTACCTGGTCGCCCGTTGATTCGGGGGATCGCGTAGAGCTCATTTGGGCAAAAAAAGAGGCGGGACCTGTTACATGGTCCCGCCTCTTTTCATTGACTCAGCCAACCGGGAAGAATTAATCAATCTTCTGGCGATAGGCATTCAGGAAACGCGCGTCTTCGGCATAGGTGACCGGATAGATGCCTGGCACGGGTTGAGGCTGCATATCTGCGTCAACGTTCCTGAATGTGAAGAGGCAGGAGTTGGAAAGCGCCTTGATGTCGCAGACGCGGTCGAAGCAACGCACGATATCCGACTGTACGGTGATGGTGGTCTCGCCTGTGTAGACAACCCGTGCGGTGAACTTTAACTGGTCACCCAACAGGACCGGCTGGTTGAAGTTTATGCGGTTCACTTTGAATGGCACTGCCCTGTTCACCGGAAGCATCTCGGCAGCCAGCGCGGCCAGCTCATAGGACTTTCGGATGAGATAACCACCGAAGATGGTCTTGGGAACGTTCTCTTGTTCCGGATAGGCGCGGCAGGTGGATTCCAGCACAAGGGAACCGGCCTGTAGCCCGGTGAGGTCAGTCGTTTCATGCGCTTTATGTAATTTCTTCAGCAACAGGTATTCGTCCAGCGATGGCATTTCCTCCGCTTTGGCAAGTCCGTCGCGATATGTCTGGCGGCGCTGTTCAGCCTTCTTGAAACGTTTCATATCCAGCTCCTGCTCGTACCGCAGGGGAGGCAGGGCCAGGCTCTTTGCCTCACCGGCATCGCTCGATCGGGCCACCATGGTGAAGTAACAGCTCGCCAAATGACTGGGCTGGGCACCCAGGCATTCCACCCGGATACCGACTTCCATCGATGATCTGCCCACGTGGTTTATCTGCGCGGAGAACACTATGTCGTGCTTTGTATCGGCGGGATTCCTCAGGACGATGTCATCCACGGCAGCCGTAACCACCCGCGCATCGGGATAAAACCTGTGTACATATGACAGAGCAGTGTTTTCGGCCACCTTGTCGAGGATCTCCAGAATTTTGCCGAAGCGGATGTTGCCAACCATCTCATGATCGCGAGCCACGAACCGCCTGGCCAGAGCAGGATTGGTTGAAAATGGCAGGACGAACAAATATTTGGTATTCTGGGGCGTCAGGGATTGCTGGTCCTTATTCATTGCATCGTGATTTGTCATAGCATTGTCTTCCTCTGTTTTTGTTTAATATAGATATAGTACCAGACAATAACTATTTTCCGAGTTTTTTTGTCATCTACGGAGGGCTGTTTTATAACGTATTGATAAAGTTTGACTATGTTCGTTTTACGTTCGTTCTTTGTTTTTTCGCCTCTTGGCATTATCTCTGATTTGAAGCAGGGGCGATACAGAGGGTATCCCGCTACGCCGGAATTCGTTTGGCGATTGACCGGTAAAGCGGGAAAAACCTTTGGCAAACGCGCTCAGGCTGCTGAAGCCGACTGCATAGGCAACGTTAGTGACTGTTGCTTGCGGCAACACCAGCAGTTCCATAGCCCGCAACATCTGCGCCTGGTGGTGAAATTGCCGCCAGGTAATGCTACTCTCTGTCAGGAAGCGGCGGCGGAACTGGCGCGGCGATAGGGCTGCCGCTCCGGCCGCGGCTTCAAGAGATGCCTTTTCCAAGTTGTTCAACGTATATTCCATGGCTGCGGTTATCTGTCTGGTTTTTGCAACAGGCAGGCGAAACGGCACTTCTTCTTTAATCCACTCCACGCACAACAGCCCCAGAGTTTTGAAAAACGAATCCGCAAGCCCTTTATCAGGTTCGCGCTCCGGTGGCCACCGCAAGGCATACTGAACCATTTCCCTGACAATCGGAGCTGCTGAGATGATACGTACGCTCGCCTGTTCGGACCTGACCAGAGAGGGGGTAAAGAAAACCGAACCGGAAAGAACGTTGTGCAGTGTTGTCCGGTGCCTGACACCGGCGGGAATCCATGCTGCTCGCTGGGGTGGCAACAGGTAGGTCCCGTTTTCCGCCTCGAGCCTCAACGTGCCGGAAAAGGCATACATGAGCTGGTGCAGTGTATGGGCATGCCAGTCGTAACGAATGTTTCGATCGCTGTCCAGATAGGCAAACGCCTCCAGAGAAGAGGTGTGAATCCCTTTGACGTCAAGTTGCTCCCTAGTGTCGGCCTGAGACAATTCTTTAAACATGCTGCCAGTATAGGTGGCTGGTATGTCCGATACAAGTTCAAATATGTCCTTTATGCATTAGACGGTCATTGAGGGGAGCGGTAACATACTACGGAAATCACCGCATGAATGCATGGAGGAGTTTCATGGAAATACGGATTGAGCCGCTGATGGAGGGGCAAAGGAAACGGAAATGCGTTGATCCGGCAACACTGGGTTTCGGCAAGTATTTTACCGATTATATGCTGATAGCAGATTGGGACGAACCGAAAGGATGGCATGATGTCCGGATTGTGCCGTATGGGCCGTTCCCTCTGGAGCCGTCCGCAGCGGTTTTTCATTATGGGCAGGAGGCATTTGAGGGACTCAAGGCTTATCGCTGGGAAGATGGCATTGTTGCTCTCTTCAGGCCGGAGATGAACCTGGCCCGCCTCAATCGCTCTGCTGATCGCCTCGCACTACCCGTGGTGCCTCCTGAATTGTTTCTGCAGGGGGTGGAAGAGCTTGTTCGGCTTGAACGTGACTGGGTGCCGGCAGCCGAAGGAGCCTCGCTGTATATTCGGCCGGTCCTGATTGCAACGGAAGCGGCGCTGGGAGTGAAACCGGCGCGGGAGTACCGGTTTTTCGTCATTCTTTCGCCGGTTGGCGCTTACTATGTTTCAGGCTTCACGCCGGTAAAGATTCTGGTTGAGGATCGGCTGGTGCGTGCTGCACCCGGTGGCACGGGTGAGGCAAAAACCGGCGGCAATTACGCCGCCTCGTTGATAGCCGGCAGAGAAGCCGCGAAACGCGGGTTCAATCAAGTGCTTTGGCTTGACGCCATTCAGCATCGATTTGTAGAGGAGGTCGGTGCCATGAATATCTTCTTCGTTATGGACGGTTCCCTGGTTACTCCGTCTTTGTCAGGATCATTCCTTGATGGCATAACCCGCGATTCAATCGTGAAACTGGCGCCGACTCTGGGGCTGCCCGTAGAGGAACGTCCCATCGCTATCGACGAACTGATTTCAGGCATCAGGAGTGGCCGCGTTCAGGAAGTGTTCGGTTCTGGGACTGCCGCGGTAATTTCTCCGATAGGGGCGTTTAGCTATCAGGATGAACTGGTTTCAATCGGCGATGGTGCGGTTGGAAAGGTGACGCAATTGGTGTACGACACCCTGACCGGTATCCAATATGGCCGGCTTCCCGACCGGTTTGGTTGGATGAGCAAACTTTGAACCGGAAGTCAGGTTTGCTGCCGTTTGTCTGTGATAGAAATGACAATGAGCCAAATAACGCCAAAGGTGATTGCGATATCGGCGACATTAAAAATTCCGGTGCGCAGCGAACCAATGCCCACATTCTGAACATAAAAAGGCGGAACCATATGGCCCCGCCTTTTTTATGCTCATCGCAATAACAGATGCGTTACAAGATAGTCCTTTCCATCGCCCACACGCCGCAGGGACAGATGGCGGCACAGATGCCGCAACCGATACAGTACTTGTCCTCAGAAGTATATTCCACCGTGCCATCTTCTTTTTCAACACGGATGATGGCCCCTTCGGGGCAGCTTTCCAGGCACATGCTGCAATCCCGGCAGGTGCCGCAGGAAATACAGCGGTGTACTTCATTTTTGGCATCCTGGACCCGGAACCGGCCACGATTTTGAGGCATGAACAGTTCCCGACTCAGTTTTGATTGGGGAATCATTTCCGGTTTTTTCTTGGCGGCCAACTCCCAGCCGTTCAGGTAGGCGTCAATATATTCAGCCACTTCGCGGCCCCCGGCAATGGCATGGGTCAGCAGGCCCGGCTTGATGGTATCGCCGATGGCGAAAACCTTCTGATTTTTGACCGACTGCCAGCAGTCGGTGACATCCATCATACCGCGGTCGGTCAGCCATTCGCGCGGCACGTAGGAGAGGTCGGGGCGCTCGCCGATGGAGATGATGACCGAGTCAGCCTCGATCAGGCGGCCATCCTTGGTGTGGACACCGTCAGCGTCGATGCTCTCGGTAAATACCGGCCATTGAATTTCGCCACCAAGGGCATGGAAGTGATCAATCTCTTTCTGGTAAGCGGCGGGACGCTGCACGTCAATGGCCACCACCTTTTCGGCTCCCATGGCATAGGCGCCCAAGGCTACGTCCATACCGGCGTTGCCGGCGCCGATGACGACCACTTTCCGTCCCACCTTCGGTTTTTCGCCGTTGTTGATGCTTTTCAGGAAGTCCAGGCCTTTGACCAGACGCTCATGGCCGGGGAAAGGGATCACCACCGGATTGTGTGCGCCGCTGGCAACCACCACTGCGTCAAATTTGGCCTGCATGGCAGAAAAACTGTCCTTGTCGATCTTCTGGGAAACCAGGATGTCAGCTCCCAACTCCTTGATGCGGTTGACTTCGCTATCCAGTATTTCGCGCGGCAGGCGATCCGTGGGAATGGCTTGGCGGAGTTTGCCGCCGACTTCCTTGTCGCTTTCGTACAGGGTGACCTTGTGGCCCATCAGGGTCAGTTGCCATGCGGCGGAGAGACCAGCAGGGCCGCCACCGATAACAGCCACCGTCTTGCCGGTGTCGGGCTTTTTCTGCGGAGCAGCAGCTTCCTGGGAGAGCTTACCCAGTTCCTGCATGGCCACCGGATGGTCGATGTACTGACGGGTGCAGGAATCCTTACACAGGTTTGGGCATACCTGACCGCAGACACTGGCGGGGAACGGAGAATAGGTCAGTACCAGTTCCAGCGCTTCCTTGACCTTGCCCTGGCGCAGCAGGTTGAGGCGGTCCTGGGTGGGAATGCCGGTGGGACAAGCGGTTTGGCAGGGCGCGCCGTAGTATTTGTTCTGCCAGTGAGGAATCTTAAGCCGGCCCTCGCCGGTATTGACAAAATTGCTAACCAGGTCGTAGTCGTCGGTTACGACGTCCGAGAAGATGCCGCCTTCGACCCATTTGTCGATGCGGAACTCCCTCATGCTGATCCGGTCGCGACGCTGACGCTCTTCCAAGGACATGGGAACGATCTTTTTCCATTGGGTGAAATCGGTCAGTTCCGCCAATAGGTGGGGGCGTTCGATTTTTTCCAGGAACACCGGCATGTTGGCGGTGAGAAACTCGCGGTCTGCCTCGTCCAGGTCAAGCTGCCAGACGAACTTGGACAGCCCTTTGACTGGTCCGCGAACGTAGATGGTGCCACCGACCATGCCGACGCAGCTGCGATCGCCCAGGACCGATTCAAACTCTTCGGAGTCATAGCCGCACACGACTGCGGTGCCGCCGCCCATGAATTCAAAGGAAAAAGAACCGATATTCTTCAGCACCCACAGCTCGGGAACATCATAGGACGGATCGTGTTTCATCAGCGAACCGGTACGGGTACCAGCACGGCCACCTACATAGATTTTGCCGCTGGCGGCGCAATGGGCGGTGGTATCGCCACCGTCTCCCTTGAGTGTCAGGATTGCGCCGGCATTGAGCCAGCCCACGTCAGCCGAGGCTGGTCCGTCAATAATGATTTCAGTACCTTCCAGGCCGAAGGAACCGACACGCTGACCAGGATTTGTTACCCGGAACGTAAGCGGAGAGCCATCTTTGGTCCAGAGCGGTCCGCCGATATCGTGGTGACCGGAAGCTTGTATTTCAAATTCGGTTTCACCCTGGTCCAGGGCGGCATATACCTTCTGCAGCAGTTGCTGAGTAGATATGCGTTTATTGTTCTCATCAAAGCCTGAAATAAAGGCTGCCATGTAATATTCCTCCTTAGCAGACGTACTGGACCTGCAGACGGTCCGCTACGGCTTTATCGGTTGAGACCAAACAGTCGGAACGGCCAACCGGCAGTGAAGAGTTGCCGATGGGCGCCATCAGTTTGCGCAGCTCCTGATCCATTCCCAGGAAATAGTTGACGATGTTTTGCGCCACGCGGTCGGGGTTGAGGCGACGGACCAGTTCAGGTTCCTGGGTGGTGATACCGGCTGGGCAGAGCCCGGTATTGCAGGCATTGCAGCGGCTGTGTTCATTCCCCAGGCAACCTGCCAGTTGCAGCATCAGTTTGCCGGTGAAAACGCCGTTGGCGCCCAGGCAGATCATTTTGAATGCGTCTGCTGCCAGATTGCCGGTTTTGCCGAGACCGCCCGCCGCCCAGATGGGGATCTGGCCCTGGCGGCCCTGGGCCACGGCTGCCAGATAGCAGTCGCGCAGCTTGCTGACGATCGGATGTCCGGTGTGATCCAGCGAGATGTCATGGGCCGCGCCGGTACCACCGTCGATACCATCCATGAAGAAGCCGCCGACGATGTTGTACGGGTCGCGCACCAAGTTGTTGAAGACCGAAACCGAGGTGGCGCTGGCGGCAACCTTGATGGCAACCGGTACACGGAACTTGAAGGCTGCATTCATGGAGAGGAACATCTTCTGCACGCTCTCTTCGATGGAGTACAGACCCTGATGGTTCGGAGGCGACAGCAGGTCGGCCTTTGGCACGCCACGGATGGCCTGGATGTGGGAGGCAACCTTGGCCGCCATCAACAGACCGCCGTCGCCCGGCTTGGCTCCCTGGCCGATCTTGATCAGCACGCCGGCAGGGTCTTCGATCATCTTGGGCATGGCCTTGATGATACGGTTCCAGCCGAAGTGACCGGAGGCGATTTGCAGGATCATATACTTAAGGTATTTACTGGTCAGCAGCTTGACCGGCATGCCACCTTCGCCTGAACACATGCGCACCGGCAGGCCGCACTCTTCATTCAGGTAGGCAACTGCCATGGCCACGGCTTCCCACATCCTCCAGGAAAGGGCGCCGATGGACATGTCGCCGATGATGACCGGGTAAATCCAACTCGTCGGAGGAGTCTGGCCGGTCGGCATCAGCTTTCCATTCGGACCGACTGTAAGCGGCAACTGGGTTGCCGGCAGGATGCGGCCCAGAGGCGCCAGGCAATCGAACGTATGACGCTGGGCATCGAGACTCGGGTCGGTCATCTGGGAAATGCGGCCGACGCGCAGGGTGTCCAGGGTGCGGGTCTGGTTTTCCAGGTTGTTGCGGCCGCCTCGTTTGGGGCCTGAGGCGGTTGCTGCCTGGTAAACCACGTTGAAGCGTGAATCCGGGTTGCGCTCGGAGCGGATGGCGTTATTGGGGCAGACCCGCTCGCAGACACCACAACCACGACAGAAATTCTTCAGTGTATTTTGCTGGGCGATAACAGGTACAGCGCTGAACTTGACTTTCGGTTCCGGGGTCTCCGTGTCGGAATAGACCTTGCGGCGGCGTTCCATCTTGGGAGCGATGGCACCGAAGGTACAGGCTGCGACGCACGAGCCGCACAAGGTGCAGCGCTTTGTATCGTAGATGACCTTCCAGGGCAGGTCATTACACGCCAGATCGTTTATTTTTACTGTTTCCATCGCTGGACCTCCAGATTATTGTTGACCACGATCATCTCCCGCTCGTTGGGATAGATGTCGGTTTCCCAATCCCGCTCCGGCAGGATCTCGTTGATGCCGCAGACCTCGGAGGAGAAAACCACCGTATCTTCGGTGTGCCCTACAACGATTGGGCGCAGTTTCTTGGCGTCGCATGCGATCCACATGGTGAAGTCGGGCAGGGTGCCGATGATGGTGTTGGGGCCGTTGATCTCCAGGTGTGCCAGCGATTGGCGAATGGCCAGCAACTCTGCGCGGTCGTCACGTTTTTCCACTTCCTCGAAGGAAAGAGGCGTGATGATATGCTTGTAATATTGAAGGGGCCACCCCAACTGGCGGTGCATGTAGTGCATGGTATAGAGGAAACACTGGGAATCGGATTCGAACCCGACATAACCGGGGTGCAGGCTGGACTGAAACTCTTTATTCTTCTGATAGAAGGTGTTTTCGCCGTTGGTCAGCGTCACGTAGCCCTGTAGGAAAAACGGGTGGGCGGCATAGCGGACGATGGCGTAGTTGGTGTTCTGGCGGCACTGGGCGGTAATGGTTTTGGCCGTGAATGAGTCGTTGGGTTCCCACAGGCCGAAGAAGGTGCCGATGTCGCGGGGGTCGCCGATTTCCTTGAGGGTAATCACATCCGGCCAGAACGAGTAGGCGAAACCGGTCTCGTCCTTTTCCAGGGCGAAGCGGAGCTGGAGCCGTGTGGTGGTCAGCAACTCTTCTTTTTCCTTCTGGGGGAGGTCCTTGCATGAGTCGGGATAGTCAAATGTGCGGAATACGTAATTGGGCATCTTTTGGATGTCCATGCCCGCCTTCCAGTTAGTTTCCGGGAGCCATTCAAAGATTTGCTTGAATCCTTTTGCCTCCAGGATTGCCTCGGCGATTTGCAGACCTTCGTCGGTACAGGCCAGCGACAGGGTCGGTTTGTCCTTGTAGCTGGCGAAAATCCCGCCAAGATCCTGCATGACCATGGCGAACCCGGAATTGTCGTGCCCCTTCTGCTGAGAGTTCATCAGTTGCAGGGCTCTGCTCGGGTGCACATAGTTCAAACTTTTTATGGCGCCAATACGACACATGAGCGGTTACCTCCAGAGTGTGTTGCTTCCGTTGCCGGCAGCGGCGACGTGTAGCGGGTTGATGTGATGCGAACCTGTTTCCAACGGACTGCTTTCAGCCGGCCGGTGTGGGGTCTGCAGATAAAAAGAGTTGCGAAGGTGCATTATAGCAATCGGAGTGCCAATTTTTAACCTGGCTTCGATTATTGTTTGGCTAGAATAATTCCGCCAGTAAATCAGTCGGATACAACAGGAGGCTACGGTCTGAAAACGGAGGGCTTTGAAAATTTGAGGGTAGGAAAAAACGATATTTGAATATTTTGTGTACTAAATTGAGTACTATATTTACACAGTGCTAGGCTTGGTGTCTGATCAACGGTTCCAGCACGATGCGTGCAATCCGGTCGAATTCTTCGTCAAACGGGTATGCTGTGCCAAAGCAGAGACGGAAGCCGGGCTCATCGTGTTCGCCATTCCAGCCAAAGCCCCCTTCCCATGCCTTGATTGCCCGATCAAGCCGCCATTCCAATTTGTGTGCGTATTCCATGGACGACACGGGGAAAAAGCGAAGGGGCATTGACAGTCCCTGCCAGTAGAGATCCAGCAGTGTTTTCAGTATGGAGGCGGCATCATCAACCGGCCCGAATATCCGCGACCCATCGGTCATGATCAACACGGATTCGCAAGGATATCCCTCCATTTGCAGCACATTGAGCGCCAGGTGCTCCAGCCAGACCTGGAGCTGGTCTTTGGCCTTAAGCTTTGCGCAGCGATAGCGAACCATACGTTCCGGCCAGATTCCATCCAGACGGCCACTCAGTCTGAAACGGTCCAGATCCAGTTGAAAATCAAGCCGGGGTAACGGTGTTACATCACCAGTCCGTGTCCGTACCATCTGGGCAAACGTTTCGACATTGTCGACCGTTTCCGCAAACAGTGTCTTGCCGTGCCGTGCTGGAGGGAGAATGCCGCGTGCCCGGGCAATGGGAAGGAAGTTTCTTGGATTACCTCCACTGAGCGCTATCTCCAGAAGTTCCTGTTTCATGGAGTATGATTCCAGCCCCTCCACGTCGAACGGTTCCCGTTCATCCAGCGGCGCCACCACGTCGTCCAGGCGGATACCCAGCCTGTTCTCCAGAAAAAAGTAGGCCGGATTGCGGAAAAAGCGGATCAGGCGTGCCAGTGTCACATCCCGCCATTCGTCGGAAGGCTCTGCCAAAGGCGTGGTCATGAAAGCGGTCGGGGCAGGAGAGCTGCTGCCCTTTTCAATCAGTGCCGCACAGTTTTCGGCCGAGTAGCTGAACAAGGGTGAATCTTCGGTAAAATACGCCCTACTGAAAGCCTGTAAACGGTGATGAGTGACCAGGCGTTCCTCGATGGTGCGGTCATTACCCGGCGTAAAGGCCCGCTCAATGGCATCCAGAAATTCGGATACCAGCACCGACGGCGGCATTTCGCTGTTATCCCTGATGCTTTGCCCGACATAACTGAGGTAGAGGCATGTTCGGGCCGACAGGATCGCTTCGAGAAACAGATAGCGGTCTTCGTCGCGCAAGGATCGGTCGCCTCGCCGGGGATTGCAGGCAATCAGGTCGAATCCCGGCAGGCGGCTCTGGCGGGGAAAAGCGCCGTCAGACATGCCGATCAGGGCCACCACCCGGAAGGGGATGCTGCGCATGGGGAGCATGGCGCAGAATGTTACGCCTCCGGTCATGAATCCCAGCCCTTTTTGCTCCTTTTGAAGACGGCTTGTAAGCCATGAGCGGATAACGACCGGGCCCACAAGTTCATCGAACCGGGATAGTTCCCCCAGTTCCACCATGCTTTCCACAACGCCTGCAACCGTATCCAGTTCGCGGGCTGTGTCGTCGTCCGGAGTTATGAAATCGGCCAGCATGGCGCGGAAACATTCACACCACCCGTTCAGCGTTTTCGGGATATTCAGGGCGTCAGCCAGTTTCTTGATCTTGTTGACGAAATCTACCAGTTTGCCCAGACCTTGAGTGCCGGAGCCTTCCATTTCGTCGTAGGGGAGCATATCGTTGAAGAGGTGTCTTCCCTCGTCCGGCATGGCATAGCCCAGCAGAAGCCGGTCCAGTCCAGCCCGCCAGGAGTTATCGCGGTATCCGGGCAGCCCCTGACGGATGCGGTCCTGTTCATCCATACCCCAGCGAACCCGTGTCTCTCCGAGCCAGCGCCTGGTGGTTTCCAGCTCCTCCTCGTTCAATCCAAAACGTCTGCTGACCGGGGGCGTTTCCAGGATATCCAGCACTTGTACAATGGTCAGGCGGCTGCCGGGCAATTCCAACAGTTTCAGTACCGCCATTGCCACCTGTCCCTCGCTGGTCAGGCTTCGGTCGGCAATGGAGTAGGGAATTTTCTGCGAAAGGTCCCGGCTTCCCTCGAAAACCGTTGCTATGTATGGCGCATAGCTTTCAATATCCGGGGTCATCACCACAATGTGACGTGGTTCAAGGCTTTTGTCCTGCTCCAGCAGAGCCAGGATGTTGTCGCGGAGCACCTCAATTTCGCGCAGCGGGCTGTGGCAGGAATGAATTTGAATCGAGTTGTCATGTTCATCGATCAAGCGTTTTTCGCTCTCTTCTCCGGTACCGGTGAGATTGAGGATTTGGGATTGGAGGGCGTGCAGCAACGAATCCTCGCCCGGATCGTCGTAAAGATCCTCCTGCATAGAGGCCAGATCGCTGATTTCGATGGTCATGTCGGAGAAATCGCGCCCCAGCTTGCCCAAGGAGGCCAGAAGAGGATTTCCTTCATAACGCTGGGAGCGCTCTTCGGGGGGCAGCCGCGCCATTGTCCTGCTGGAGATGATATCGGACCAGTACTCGCGGGTGGGACTCAACAGGAAAAGGTTGACCTCGGTAATGCGGGCGGTTGCGGCCAGAATGTCCATGTGGTAGTTCGGCAGATAGGAGATACCGAACAGCGCGATCCGTTCCGGAATCCCCTTCTCAGCTGGAATAACTGATTCAATCTGGCGACAGTACCCTTCCTTTAGTTGTCCGCGGTGCCATCCCTGGAAATCTTTCACGATCTCCCGCCAGAGCAACGCTTGCCATTTCTCGTCATCCTGTTCTTGTCCCGCCTCCCAGGCCAGCAACATGTCGGGACGAAACAGCGTGTATTGGTCAAAGGAGTCGGCGATCTTTTCCGCTAGCTGAAAGCGTTTGAGTTCCTCCCGGTTTCCCGTGAGGTATCGCTGCAGGGGAGCAAATGGTGTGCTGCCCAAAAAATCGGGTAACAATTCCATGAGCTTCCACGTCATAATTTCGGATGAAAAGGGAGATGATTCGGGAATATCTGGGAAAAGCAGGTTGAAGAGCTGCCAGATCATGGCATTGGGAAACGGGTAGTTGCAGTTGGCCCAGACGCCAAAACGTTTGGCCAGTTCCATGGCAAGCCAGCGTTGCATGCCCTTGCTCTGCATCACGATCACTTCCGGCGCCAGGGGGGATAAAAGTGGCTGCGCCAGAACCCCGGCCAAGGCTGAGACCAGATTTTCCATCCTGTTGCTGGTGTAGATATTGAGAGGCATAGGGTTCTCTATGAGTGCTTTTCGGTATGCCGACGATGGTGGCACTTTGGTAGTTTTACCAGATTCACCGGCATGCAGCCACGTTTTTGTGGCGAATTGCCGAAACAACTACGGCATGAAAGATTGCATGGAATACGGTTTTTGGGGTAGGTTAGTGGCCGGTATGAATAGTGGTGCTGCTGTACATCCATTGTCGGAGCGCTACGTCGTTTGGTGGCGGATATTTCTCTTCAGAATGATTTTGTGCTACTGTTACTGATAGGTGTGACGCTAAGAATTAATAGAAATGGTCGCGTGGACGGCGCAAAGGGAGGAAATAATGAAACGTATGCTCGTGTTCATCCTGACTTTGATTGCGTTGGCGCCAGGTAATGTTTTGGCGTTGACCTATAACCTGACTCCGTCGAATACCACCATCCAGTTCAAGATCAGAAATTTCGCAATCATGTATGTCAAGGGCTCTTTCGAGAAATTCAAGGGTACAGTGGATATTAATGATGCGGACGTCACAAAGTCCCGAGTTGATGTCAGCATTGATACCGCCTCGATCAATACCGGCATCGGCAAGCGCGACGACGATCTGCGTAGTCCTAATTTTTTTGAAGCTGCAAAGTTTCCGACCATGAAATTCGTATCAACAGCGATCGAAAAAGTTGGGGCGGATAAACTGAAACTGTCCGGGAACCTGACCATTAAAGGAATTACCAAGCCGGTCACGCTGTCAGTGGAAGCGCTATCCGGCGAAACCACAGGTGGAACAGGCGGCTATGCCAGGGCGGCATCCGCAACCGCCACCATCAACCGCCAGGATTTTGGAGTCAGTTCCGGTGCGGTAATTGGTGATGAGGTTTTCATCACCATCAAAACCCATTTGAATAAGGAGTAATACAATACAATGAGTGTATCAAGAGTCGTTAGTTGTCTGTTTCTGTTCTTTCTCACTGCCTGCGCAACTGTCCCAAAACAACCGCTTGTCTATTCTTCCGGAAGCGCTGTGAATACTCTGTCCGCGTCGGTTTCGCTTTCGGTCAAGACCGGTAATGAAAATGTGTCGGGAAACGGCCTGATGATATTTCGCCGGCCTGACCAATTTCATTTTGTAATGCTTTCTCCCTTTGGTTCAACTGTCCTGGAGGCTTTTGCCCTTGGCGAACAACTTACCCTTGTTTATCCGTCGCAAGCTGTTGCCTTTACAGGGCGCTTCGATGAACTGCCCGAGGGGAGCGGGATGGAAGGGTGGCGCTTGCTGCGCTGGGTCATGGATGCCGATCCATCTCCCACGGCCGGTCTTAATAGTACCATTGAACGCAAGAGCAGCATGGATGGCCGGGAAACCGTGACGTTCGAGTCCGGCCTGGTAACATCGAAGGTGACACCTTCAGGTGACAAGGTTATGTATCGTACATATGAGCTGGTCAATGGCGTGCCGTTTGCTTCCGAGGTGGAAATGCAAACTACGAACAATGACCATATTCGTATTGTTTTTGATGATCCCGAGGTTAATACGGCACTCGACAAGGCTGCGTTTACGCCCCGTCTCGACGGGATGAAGTTGCTGCCGCTTTCGGCCATGCCGCGTGCCGTTGCGTCAAAAAGCGATGCAAAGGAATAAACTGATTTTTATGTAAGGAGGTATGTAGATGTATGCATTGGAACCGGCTGCCTGTGCCGACTTGATCAAAAATTCTCAATCCGCTGTCGTGCTAACCGGAGCGGGCATATCCACTGCCGCTGGTATTCCCGATTTCAGGGGACCGAAGGGGCTGTATGTTACGAGGCGCTATGATCCGGAACTGGTTTTCGAAATTCATAATTTCCATCGCACACCGGAATACTTCTACGAATTTACCAGCGATTTTGCCAACACGGTCAAAGACATAGCCCCCACCTTTACCCACGGTTTTCTTGCCGATCAGGAAAAAACGGGGCGGCTGGAAGGGGTCATTACCCAGAATATCGATATTCTGCATCAAATGGCGGGAAGCAAAAACGTCTTGGAACTGCATGGCTCCTACCGCTCGGCGACTTGCCAGTCCTGCCGTAAGCAGATGAAAGAACTGGATTATGAGTGGTGGATTGCGGCCATGAAAAACAGTGTCCGTCCACCGATTGTCCATTGCCCTTCCTGTGACGGGTTGTTGAAACCGGATATTGTTTTTTTCGGTGAATCGGTCGATGCGTATGGCAAGGCCGAAGCCATGGTGTCCGAATGTGACCTGTTGCTGGTGCTTGGGTCGTCTCTGAATGTTAGCCCTGCTTCACAGCTTCCCTACAGTACCTCGGCCACTACGGTCGTTGTTAATCGCGGAAATGTTATGTTGCCGCCCGGACCACAGCGTTATTTTGTGGATGAAGACCTTGATATCTATTTCAGGAAGGTTGCGGAACATTTGAACTCTGCGGCTTAAGCTTCGTTCTTTTCCTGCAATGATGTATTTTTGAACCAGGCTATTTTTAAATGTCGGAGGAAAACAACATGATCCCGGAACGGGTCGACCGGATGACATCCTTCATTGTTATGGATGTACTTGAAAAAGCCCAGGAGATGGAGCGTGCAGGGATTGATGTTATTCATCTTGAAGTGGGGGAACCGGATTTTAACGTGCCCGAATGCGTCAGCGCTGCGATCTGCCGGGCGGTAAAGGACGGTCATACGCATTATACCCACAGTCTCGGCATGGTTGAGCTGCGGGAGGCAATCTGCGAACATTATGAAAAATGCTATGGCGTTGCGGTTCATCCTGACCAGGTTGTGGTGAGCTCCGGCACATCGCCCGCCATGTTCAGCATGTTTTCAACGCTTCTGCAAAAAGGCGACGAGGTCATCATTTCCGATCCTCATTATGCCTGCTACCCTAATTTCATACAGTTTCTGGAAGGGAAGGTCGTTACGGTGCCGGTGTACGAAGAGGACGGCTTTCAGTACCGGCCGGAAGTCATTCGCAACATGATCACGGAGAAGACCAAGGCTATCCTGATCAACTCCCCCTGTAATCCGACCGGGACGGTGCTGTCGGCAGACCGCATGCAGGCAATCAGTGGACTGGGGCCATACTGCATATCCGATGAAATCTACCATGGATTGAACTATCAGGGGCGGGAGCATACCATTCTGGAGTTTACCGATCACGCCTTTGTGCTGAACGGATTTTCCAAGATTTTTGCCATGACCGGATTGCGGCTGGGATATCTTATCGCGCCCCGGCCATTCATTCGCCCATTGCAAAAACTTCAGCAGAATTTTTTCCTGGCGCCCAACTCAATTGTACAGATTGCGGGGATTGCTGCGCTGAAAGAGGCAGACGACGATGTGCTCAGGATGAAAAAAACCTACGATCAGCGGCGGCGCTATATGATCGATCGCCTCAGGAGTATCGGTTTCAGTATTCCGGTTGAGCCGACCGGGGCGTTTTACGTGTTTGCCAATGCCAAGCATCTTTCAACCGATTCCCATGCGCTTGCCTACGATATTCTGGAAAAGGCCCGCGTGGGAGTGACGCCCGGCATCGATTTCGGCAAGGGAGGGGAGGGGTATCTCCGGTTTACCTATGCCAATTCGATTGAAAACATTGCGGAAGGGCTGGACAGGCTGGAGCGATATGTAAGAACTTATTCAAGTTCAAAAGGGGATTGATAGTATGAAGGTACCGTATGTTTTTTCGTTAGTTGTGGTTCTCTGTTTGTTCGGCTTTGTAACTGTTGCGGCTGCAGATCAGACCGTAGACCCTTCCCAGGCAAAACAATTGCAGCAACAGATGCTTGCCAATCCCGATGTAATGGCGCTTATTACCGCACTCCAGAGCGATCCGGAAATGCAGGCGCTGCTGAGTGATCCGGCGTTTGTTGAAGCAGCGCAGAAGGGAGATACGGCTACACTTACCGCGGATCCGAGGTTTCAGAAGCTGCTCAATAACCCGAAGGTGCAGGCAATCATCAGACAGATGCGCTGACAGATACGGCTTTTTTGGGAAATGCCGAGTGCTCTTGTGCATATTCAAATCGTGATAAGCTGTTGAATTATTGGCAGCGGGGAAATTATGGCTGGCATCAACAACGCTACTTTTCTCTCCAATGTTTCCGCTGAATGGGTCGAGTCTCTCTATGCCGCCTGGCAGAAAGATGCTGATTCAGTGCCGCAGGAATGGCAAGTTTTCTTTAGCGGTTATGATCTGGGGATCGTAAAGGACCAGGGGCTGCGTGATGAGACGTGGGGACTGAAACATTCATCTGTTCAGTCGCTGATCTATCGCTATCGCGATATGGGGCATCTGCTGGCGTGTACCGATCCACTGACTCCCTGCCGGCCCGAGTATCCCCCATTGGAGCTTTCCGCTTTCGGTTTGAATGAAACCGATTTGGAGACAACCTTCACAACGCGTCGTTTCATGAAACAAGCTGCAACCCTGAACGAGATCGTCTCCACCTTGCGAGAAACATACTGTTGCGAGATCGGGGTGGAGTTCATGCATATTCAGGATCCTGACGGCCGCCAGTGGTTGATCGACCGCATGGAACCCTGCCGTAATCACCCCCCCTTTTCTCTTGATGAAAAACTGCGTATTCTTGAAAAGCTTCATGAAGCAGCGTTGTTCGAGTCATTCCTGCATCGCCGGTTTGTGGGGCAGAAGCGTTTTTCCCTGGAAGGGGGAGAGGTGCTCATACCGGTGCTGGACACCATCGTGCAGGAGGGGGCGGTTGCCGGCCTTACGGATGTGATCCTGGGTATGGCTCATCGCGGGCGGCTGAACGTGTTGGCTCACATCTTTAAAAAACCCTATGAAGAAGTTTTTGCCGAGTTTCGAGATACCACTATGTTCGGTTTCGTGGGTGACGGGGATGTGAAGTACCACAGGGGGCATTCTGCCGAGGTATTTATCGCCGGGACTCGGGTCCATCTGACCCTGGCGACAAATCCGAGCCATTTGGAGGCGGTTAATCCGGTAGTGGAGGGCAAGTGCCGCGCTCGACAGGATTGCTACGGGCTGGGCGGCGCGAAACGGGTCTTGCCGTTGCTGATCCATGGCGACGCCGCTTTTGCGGGGCAGGGCAGCGTCATGGAGACGCTCAACATGTCGGAACTGGATGGCTACGGCAGCGGCGGTACCGTTCATATTGTTCTCAATAATCAGATCGGTTTTACCACCCTGCCCAGGGATGCCCGTTCGACCCGCTACGCCACGGATGTTGCCAAAATGCTGGCCTGCCCGATCTTCCACGTGCACGGCGAAACGCCTGAAAGTGCGGTTCATGTCGCCCGGTTGGCGCTGGAGTACCGTCAGACGTTTGGCCGCGATGTTGTGGTGGAGTTGATCTGCTACCGCCGTCATGGTCATAACGAAGGTGACGAACCGGCCTTTACCCAGCCGTTGATGTATCGTCAGATTGCCTCGCGGTCACCGGTCAACCGGATTTATGCGGAGAGTCTGGCACGACAGGGTGTCGATCCGAACCGCTTGGCAGAGATTGAGCAGAATATTCTCAGCTTGCTTGAAAAAACATTTGATAATTTGCCGCAACACAGAATACATGGGTACCGGGAAGACTGGAGCAGTTTTTCGCGTGAATACTCAACCAATGCGGTTGATACCGGTCTATCCACTGATACATTGACAACACTGGCACAGAAAATCGCAGAATTGCCCCCTGGTTTCACTCTCCACCCGAAAGTTGGCGCTTTGGTACGGAAGCGGCTTGAAGCGGTTTCGAAGGGAAGCGGCATTGATTGGGGCAACGCCGAAACTCTGGCCTATGCCTCGTTATTGAATGAAGGGGTGCCGGTGCGTATTTCAGGGCAGGATTGCCGGCGAGGCACCTTTAACCACCGGCATTGTGTTCTGCACGATACCAATGACGACTCGACTTATACTCCCCTTGCCTCTCTCGCTACCGGCAAAGCGTTATTCCAGGCATGGGATAGTCTTTTGTCGGAGTTTGGCGTGCTTGGATTCGAGTATGGCTACTCCCTGGAAACTCCCAAGTGTTTAACCATCTGGGAAGCTCAGTTCGGCGATTTTGCCAATGGTGCCCAAGTGATTATCGACCAGTTTATCTCCAGTGGCGAAACCAAGTGGAACAGGGCAAGCGCCTTGGTGCTGCTGCTGCCTCACGGCTATGAGGGGCAGGGAGCAGAGCACTCCAGCGCCCGTATCGAGCGGTATCTGCAGTTGTGCGCCAACGAAAACATGATTGTGGTCTGTCCATCCACTCCGTCCCAGATGTTTCATGTGCTGCGCCGCCAAATGCTGCAGACGTTCCGTAAGCCATTGATTGTTTTTACTCCCAAAAGCTTGCTGGGGCATCCGCGGTGTGTTTCGACTCTCCAGGAGTTGGCGGAAGGTGTTTTTTACGAGGTGTTTTTGGATGAAATCGAGCCTGGCCGGGCGTCGCGTGTGCTGCTTTGCAGCGGCAAGCTTTATTATGAACTGTGCGAGGAGCGTGAAAAGCGTGGCCGGAACGACGTGGCCATCATCAGGATCGAACAGTTGTATCCGTTGCGCGCCGATTTGCTGAAACAAGCCTTAGCGCAATTTTCAGCGGATGTCGATATCGTTTGGATTCAGGAGGAACCGGAGAATATGGGAGCGTGGCTGCATCTGAAGGACAAGCTTGTCGAAGTGTGCGGCGCTATTCGCTCCATCAGCCGCCCTGAAGACTGCTGTCCGGCTGTGGGATCTCATCATCTTCACATTCAGGAGCAGGCCACGCTCATCAAGCGAGCCTTTGAAGCATAGGCGCGTGTCGAAAAAAAAAACTGGAAAAAGTGCTTGCTTTTGCGGGAATGTCATGATATTTTCTGTAAAATTTTTGTTCACCCCAGAGTGAGCTCGCAAGGCTCACTTTTTTTTTGTAAAGAGGATTATGGCGCTTCATCGGGACGAAATTTGCGAACGGGTCCGCACACTGGCCCAACCGGTTGTCTCTCAGATGCTTCTTGAATTGGTGGAAATCGAGTTCAAGCGGACCGGACGGGAAGCTGTGTTGCGTCTTTTTGTCGACAAAGAGGGCGGGGTCACACTTGACGACTGTGCCGACTTCAGCCGGGAGTTGTCGCTCCTGCTCGATGTCGAAGACTTTATGCCCTGCGAGTACAATCTCGAAGTGTCATCGCCCGGTCTTGACCGGCCACTAAAAAATGAAGCGGATTATAAACGTTTTTCAGGTCGTTTGATAAAAGTGCGAACCTATGAACTGTACCCTGACGATGCCGGCAACAAGCGCAAGACTTTTCTGGGGCGGCTTGATGGGCTCAGGGATGATGTTGTCGTTATGACACTCAACGAAGGCCCAACTGCCTCGATACCGCTGGAGCGGGTTGCCAAGGCAAATCTTGAATTCGAATTTTGATCTGATTTCATAGACGTCAGCAAGGAGAAGCAACCGTGGAAACCAACATCAGTCTCAAGCACGCCATTGAGCAGATCGTCAAGGAAAAGGGGATCGACCGTCAGGTGGTCGTTGAGGCCATGGAACAGGCGGTTTTGACTGCCGCCAATAAAAAATACCGGAATACCCGCGAACTTGAAGCCCATTATAATTCCGACACTGGCGAAGTGGAGCTGTTTGAGTTCGTTGTCGTCGTGGACGAGGTCGAAGATTCCTATAAAGAGATCAGCCTGGAAGAGGCCCGCGAGATTGACCCGGATGTTGAGATCGGCGACTCTCTCGGCGAGAAACTTGATTCAAGCGGATTTACCCGCATAGCCGCGCAAACCGCCAAACAGGTCATCATCCAAAAGGTGCGCGAGGCCGAACGGGAGACGATTTTCAATGAGTATAACGATCGTCAATGGGAGATCATTACCGGCATGGTCCGGCGCTTTGAGAAGGGCGATCTGCTGGTTGACCTTGGCCGCGCCGAGGCGATACTCCCTTCCAAGGAACAGATGCCGCGGGAGGTGTACCGTCCGGGCGATCGCATCAGGGCCATAATTACCGAAATCCGCATAACTCCCAAGGGGCCGCAGATCATCCTTTCCCGCACCCATCCCAGTATGCTGGCAAAGCTGTTTGAAGCTGAAGTTCCCGAGGTAGCCGAGGGAATTGTGGAAATAAATGCAATTGTGCGTGATCCGGGCAGCCGTGCCAAGGTAGCTGTGTCGTCCAATGATCCGGATGTCGATCCGGTTGGCGCTTGTGTCGGAATGCGCGGGGCCCGCGTCCAGAATGTCGTTTCGGAGTTGCGCGGCGAAAAAATTGATATCATCCCCTGGTCGGAGGATATTGCCCGTTTTGCCTGTAACGCTCTTTCGCCGGCTCAGGTGTCGAAGGTGTTTGTCGATGAGGAAAATCGCTCACTTGAAGTTGTGGTTGCCGATGATCAGCTTTCCCTGGCCATCGGTAAGCGCGGCCAGAATGTAAGTCTGGCTGCCCGCCTGACCGGTTGCCGAATCGACATTCAGAGCGAGGCCAAGGCGGCCGAGGCCGAGTTACAGGCATATGCTTCCTTTGACGGAACGCTGCTGCAGGAAGAAAATGCGCCTGCTGACGAGATTGAGTCCGATGCCGCCGAATCTGAAGGCGCAGTGCCGGAAACGGTTACCGAGGAAAAAACGGAGTAGCGGGGTGGCATGTCTCGAGAGAATGTTCAGGAAAAGCCTCAAAGAAGTTGTCTCGCTTGTCGCGAAGCGCGCGATAAAAACTGTCTGATCCGTTTTGTTCTTTCGCCGGAAGGGGAAGTGCTGCCGGACCTTGAAGCCCGGTTGCCCGGTAGGGGGGCTTACACCTGCATAAGCTCGCATTGCCTGCAGACAGCGATCAAACAGCATCTTTTTAATCGCGCTTTTAAGCGTCAGGTATCGACGCAGTCTCCGGATGAGATGACAACCCAAGTTGGCAATGTGATGCGCGAGCGGATTCTCGGATATCTTGGATTGGCCAATCGGGCCGGTAAAATCGTTTCGGGCGGCTCACTTGTCTGTGATACTATCCGGGGAAAGATAAAACCGGGTCTGATATTGGTGGCTACCGATACCTCCGAAAGTATCGGTGAAAAAATTATGTTGTTAGCTGGTGTCCATAATATCCGGTCTGAGCGTGTGCTGACAAAGGAAGATTTTGGCGCCATTTTGGGCAAGGCTCCGCGTAGCGCGGTTGCTATCAGGCAGGGCGGGTTTATTGCGCGACTTGTCGGTGAAATTGAACGATATAGAAACTTCCTGGGGGAGGTGTAGGGCATATGACAAAAATTCGCGTGAGTAGCCTTGCTGAGAAGTTGGGACTGGAACATAAGGAAGTTCTTGCCCGGCTTAAGGAGATAGGGGTTGATGCAAAAACTGCCACATCTCTTGTTGATGAGGATGTGCTCAAGAAATTAATGCCGCCCCAGTCTCGTGAAAGCGACGCTGAAGAAGTCAGGGTAACCACTACGATCATACGCCGTCGCGCCAAGGTTGCGGCTCCTGCTGCTGAAGAAGCGCCGGCTGCGGCGGTTGAAGTTCAGGAAGAAAAACCGGCCGAACCTGTGGCTCCGGTTGCCAAGGTGATTCCGGCTGAGCCGTCCGCTCCTGAGATCCAGGTTAGCCCTGTAGTGCCTGAAGTTAAAGAGCCGGCGCCTGTCGTCGAAGTTCCGAAGGCAGAAGAGGTTCAAGAAGCGGCTGCTCCTGAGAAGGAGAAGCCCAAAGCTCCGGCGCCGATTGAGAAGCCGAGCGCCAATCAGGCGCGAATTTTGGGCAGGATGGAAATCCCTGGCGTCACTACTCGACCGACCCGTGTGGTCAAACACGAAACACCCGTTGTTGGGCGGTCTTCCGGCACGGAGCAAGCCGCTCAGCAACAGAGAAGAACACCTCCTGCCGATAGGGGGGCACAAGCCACTCAGGTGCCTGTTACGGACCGTTCCCGCATGAAACAGGTTCAAGTCCCTCCAGCGGCGCCGCCCACGGGAGATGATCGTCGTAAATTTGCAGGAAAAGGCGCTGGTGCTCATACCGAAGCCCCTGGTAAAGGCGGCAAAAAGGGTGGCGCGGGTCTGGCAAAAAAGAAAGAACAGCCCAAAAAACACGAAATTCTTGAAAAACGTGAACGGGTTTTTGATCCGGTCTATAAAGGGTCAAAGAAAAAGGGCAAGGAACGTGCGCCTGAAACCCGTAAAACGGAGATTACGGTTCCCAAGGCGATTAAACGTATTATAAAAATATCCGAAACCATCAGCGTGGGCGAATTGGCCAAGCGCATGGGTATCAAGGCTAATGACCTGATCAAGTCTCTGATGAAACTCGGTATGATGGTCACCATCAATCATACGCTTGATTTTGATACGTCGGCAATTCTGGCGTCCGAATATGGGTATGAAATTGAAAATGTGGCTGTTGATTTGGACGAAATCTATGAGTCCGCTCCTGATGTTCCCGAAAGTCTCGAAAAACGGCCGCCGGTTGTTACGATCATGGGCCACGTCGATCACGGTAAAACCTCACTGCTGGATTCCATTCGCGAGGCCAATGTTATTGCCGGTGAGGCCGGGGGCATTACCCAGCATATCGGCGCATATGATGTTGAACTGAACGGCCGTAAGATCACCTTCCTTGATACGCCGGGCCATGAGGCCTTTACCGCCATGCGTGCCCGCGGAGCCAAGGTTACCGATATCGTTATCCTGGTTGTGGCTGCGGATGATGGTGTTATGCCCCAGACCCGTGAAGCCATCAACCATTCGAAGGCAGCAGGCGTGCCTATTGTCGTTGCCATCAACAAGATCGATAAACCAAACGCCAGACCTGATCGAGTCAAACAGGAACTGTTGGAGTTCGGTTTGGTCAGCTCGGAGTATGGCGGCGACTGTACCATGGTGGAAGTATCGGCTAAAAAGCGGGTCAATCTGGACGGATTGCTGGAGATGGTTCTGTTGCAAGCGGATGTTATGGAGTTGAAAGCCAATCCCAACAAACCGGCCAAGGGTACCATTGTCGAGGCAAAACTGGATAGGGGACGCGGCCCGGTGGCAACGGTTCTGGTCCAGGAGGGCACCCTGAAAAACGGCGACTACTGTGTGGTCGGTGTTCATTCGGGCAGAGTCAGGGCTATTCACAATGATCGAGGCGAAAAAGTTGCCGAGGCTGGACCATCCATGCCGGTTGAGGTGATAGGTCTTTCGGGCGTACCTGATGCCGGTGATATATTCGTTTCACTGGAGGATGAAAAACAGGCCAAAGAGATCGCGACGCTGCGCCAGATCAAACAGCGCGAAATCGAGATGGCCAAACACTCCAAGGTTACTCTCGAAGATCTCTACAAGCAGATTCAAAGCGGCGATGTCAAAGACCTCAATGTCATTGTCAAGGGTGATGTTCAGGGTTCGGTCGAGGTTGTTTCAGAGTCGTTCCGTAAACTTTCGACCGATGCTGTGCGACTCAATGTTATTCATTCTGGAGTTGGCGCAATTACCGAAACCGACGTCAATCTGGCGGCTGCTTCCAATACCATTATCATCGGTTTCAATGTGCGGCCCGAAGTCAAGGCCCAGGTAATGGCAGAGAAAGAAGGGGTGGATATCCGACTTTACAGCATCATTTATGATGCCGTCGAGGACGTGAAAAAAGCCATGGAAGGTCTGCTGGAGCCGACGTTGAGAGAAAAATATCTTGGTCGCGCCGAAATCCGCGAGGTCTTTGCGGTACCCAAGGTGGGCAATGTTGCCGGTTGTTTTGTTCAGGACGGCAAAATGCTGCGAAATGCCCAGGCCCGGTTGCTGCGTGACAATGTAGTGATTTATGAAGGAAAACTATCTTCCTTGCGCCGTATTAAGGATGATGTCAAGGAAGTTGTCAGCGGTTATGAATGCGGCATTGGTTTGGAGAATTATAATAACATCAAGATCGGCGACCTCATTGAAGCGTTTGAAATCGAAAAAGTTGCCACGAAATTATAAATGGTGTCGTGGTTTCCGGTTTGCTGCCGGAAATCTTGAAGCTCAAGCAGGTCATTATGAGTAAACGTTCCGAAAAACTTGCAGAAACTATTCACGAAACGGTTTCATCTCTTCTGTCCCGCGGCCTTAATGATCCGCGCATTGGGTTTATTACCATTACCGCTGTCGAGGTGGTTGATGACCTGAGTGTTGCGCGTATCTATTTTACGGTGATTGGTGACGAAAAGGCCAAGAAGGATAGTACAACCGGATTGAATAGCGCCAAAGGGTATATTCGCAGAGAGCTTGGCCGCGTTCTGACCATTCGGCATATTCCGGAGCTTATCTTTAATTACGATCATTCACTGGACTATGGTAACCGGATTGATACTATCCTGAAAAAGATTGCTACGGAGCATGATGGAGACGATTCAGAACATAGTTAACGAGGTCCGCGGTAGCAGATCGTTTCTTTTAACTACCCACGAAAGTCCGGATGGCGATGCTGTCGGGTCTTCGTTGTCACTTGCGTCTTTTTTGAGAAAGATTGGAAAAGATGTGTGCGTGCATTTTCGTGATCCTGTCCCGGAGCTATTTAAGTTTCTTCCTGGAAGCGATACGGTTGTGGCACACATTCCTGACCGCGATTTTGATATTGGCATTGTGCTTGATGTTGGGGAATTCCGCCGGGCTGGAAACGAGTTCTGCTCTTTCAAACGCATTGGAAAACTGATCAATCTCGATCACCATCTCAAGTGCGAAAATTTTGGCGCGCACAATCTAATCGATTCAACCGCTGCTGCCACCGGCGTGTTGGTCTATCGCATCATAAACCACTTCGGTTATTCCATTGATGCTGAAACCGCCCTTTGTCTGTATGTAGCCATTATCAGCGACACCGGATCGTTCCGTTATTCCAATGCAAACCGGGAGGCTTTTTCCATTGCCGGTGAGATGATTGAATGCGGGGTAAACGCTTGGGATGTTGCTGGACAAATCTATGAAAACCAGCCGCGCAAGCGCCTTGAACTGCTCAGCAGGTCGCTATCCACCTTGGAGGTGATCTGTGATGGACAAGCAGCGTCGCTGACCGTTACCTGCGCAATGTATGATGAAACCGGTGCCGACGCCGAATTGACAGATGGTTTCGTCAATTACCCCCGCTCCATTAAGGGAGTGGAGGTTGCGATCTTTTTTCGACAGTTGGACGAGCAGACTTGTAAAGTCGGTTTTCGTTCAAAAGGTGCCGTTAACGTGGCCGGTTTTGCCGCGGCTTTCGGGGGTGGCGGCCACCACAATGCTGCTGGTTGCACCGTTTCCGGCAAGCTGGACGAGATCAAGGCCAGGGTCTACGCCATTGTAAGTGCTTCTCTGTGACCAACGGTTTTTTTGTTATTAATAAACCAGTCGGTATTACCTCTCACGATGTGGTCAGCCGGGTACGCCGCATCCTTGGCACCCGCAAAGTCGGACACACCGGTACTCTTGATCCATTTGCCACCGGTGTTCTGCCGGTGGCAGTCAATGACGGTACCAAGGCGATTCCGTTTCTGGATGAGGGTATCAAGCAGTATGAAGCGCTGCTTCGATTGGGAGTTGCTACCGATACCCTTGATATGACCGGCAGTATTGTGCGCGAGGGTGATTTCTCTTGCGTGGAAAGAGGGTGGCTGGAAGCTGTTCTGACTCGTTTTACGGGACAGATCAGCCAGATCCCGCCAATGTTTTCGGCAATAAAGCGGGCAGGCCAGCCATTGTATAAGCTTGCCCGGCAAGGTATCGAGGTCGAGCGGCCACCGCGTCAGGTTGAGATAATTTCTCTGGAATTATTGTCGTTTGATCTGCCGCTTGTCAGCTTGCGGGTAACATGTTCCCGAGGTACCTATATTCGCTCATTAGCTGATGATATCGGCGCTGAGCTTGGTTGCGGAGCATCTCTTCAGGAGTTGTGCAGGATTGCCAGCGGGCCGTTCCATTTATCCACCGCCATCTCGCTTGAAGCCCTTGAGGAACATTGTGAACGTGGAGCGTTGGATTCAGTCTGCGTGACACCGTTTTCCGCTCTTGATTACCTCCCGGATGTCCCCTTGACTGATTCCGGTTATGCTAACGTTATGCATGGCAAGTCGCCTGAATGGCCGGAAACTATGGTGCTTAATCCTTTTGACACTGAAGCGGAAAGGCTGGTGCGATTGTCTCGCAATGGAGTGCTTGCCGCCGTTGCCCAGCTTCTACCGGCAATTGACGGGAGTAGCCGCATCATTCTCAAGCGGGTATTCAACTAAGTAAGTACTTTACATGCCGATATCGGTATGATATTACTTTTTGATTATAGAATTTGACAAATATTCCCAACAAACAATATATTAAACCGGACATGAAAGGGGGTGTTGGCAGTGCTGGCAACCGAAAAAAAACAGGAAATCATCAATGCGTTTAAAACCCATGACAGCGACACAGGTTCTCCTGAGGTACAAATTGCAATCCTCACCGAACGGATAACCTATCTCACCGAGCATTTTAAGATTCACAAAAAAGACCACCACAGCCGAAGAGGGCTCCTTAAGCTCGTCGGCCAGAGGCGGCGTCTTCTGGACTATCTGAAAGGCAAAGAGCTTGACAGATATAAGAAGGTAATCGAGCGTCTCGGCATACGCAGGTAATGACAGGCACTCTACCTGAATTCATTCGGATAGAGTGCCTTCTTCTTTTTCGTATGCTCGTAGTTGAAAAGAGCTATTTATGGCTCTTTTTTATTTTTTGTTGGGGGCGTGGGTAGAATCTCCCGGGGTTTTTGCTGAATTGATCCGATCGACATAGTCGATGTCTTGATTCGTGAATTCCGGGAAATTGTAGCGACGGCCCCAACGCAACAGAGAAACCAGGAGGTTTTTATGGAACATGTTGTAGATGTTGAGTTTGGTGGCAAGATCGTTAGTATTTCCACCGGCAAAATGGCCAAACAGGCCAATGGCGCAGTAATGGTAAGAAGTGGCGATACCATGGTGCTGGTTACTGCCGTTGCTCAAAAAGAAGCAAAAGAAGGTCAGGATTTCTTTCCTTTGACGGTTAATTACACCGAAAAAGCTTACGCCGGCGGTAAAATTCCCGGCAGTTTTTTCAAGCGCGAAGCGCGACCTTCCGATCCCGAAACCCTTGCCTGCAGACTGATAGACCGGCCGATCCGTCCTCTTTTTCCCGAGAACTTTCTTAACGACACCCAAATCATTGCAACCGTGGTTTCCGCGGATAAAGATCACGACCCCCGTATCCTGTCAATGCTGGGTGCCTCTGCTGCGCTTGAGGTTTCCGATATCCCCTTTCAAGGCCCGATTGCAGGTGTTAAGGTGGGCCGGGTAGATGGAAAGCTGATTTGTAATCCTACCGCTGATGAACTCGAGCAGAGTGATATGGAGATAGTTGTTGCCGCCAGCCGCGATGCAATTATCATGGTGGAGGGCGAGGCAAGCTTTGTTTCCGAAGAAGATATGCTGGATGCGATTTTCTTTGGCCATGCTTCGGTTCAGCCAGTGCTGGATGCGCAGGAAAAATTGAAACAACTCGCTGGCGCTGCCAAACGGGATGTACAGCCTCCTGTCATTGACGATGCATTGCAGGCCAGGGTACGCGAAATGGCCTATGATCGTATCGCGGCGGCTGTGAAAATAAAGAGCAAGCAAGAACGGCATAACCAGATCGACGTGATCACGACAGAGTCCATCGAGGCCCTGTCGACCGAGTTTGAAGGCTGCGGCAAGCAAGTGCGAGCTTTTCTTGGGGATTTCGAATACGAAAGTGTCCGGGCGGACATTCTCGGTACGGGTATCCGCATTGATGGCCGCGATACGCTCACCATTCGTCCTATTGCTACTGAAGCCGGCCTGCTTCCCCGTACCCACGGTTCGGCTCTGTTTACTCGCGGCGAGACTCAGGCCCTGGCGGTTACCACACTGGGAACCTCCAGCGATGAACAGCGTATGGACTCGCTTTATGGTGAGTATCGCAAACGTTTTCTTCTGCATTACAATTTCCCGCCATTTTCCGTCGGTGAAACCAGTTTCCGTCTCGGCCCCGGACGTCGCGAAATCGGCCATGGCATGCTTGCCGAGCGCGCACTTTCGGCGATTCTTCCGAAACATGATGATTTCCCCTATACCATCAGGATTGTGTCTGAAACCCTTGAAAGCAACGGTTCCTCTTCCATGGCAGCCGTATGCGGCGGTTGCATGTCGTTGATGGACGCCGGAGTGCCGATTTCAGCTCCGGTAGCCGGTATTGCCATGGGGCTGATCAAGGAAGGCGACAGGGTTGCCATTTTGTCCGATATTCTGGGAGATGAGGATCACCTGGGAGATATGGACTTTAAGGTGGCCGGCACTGCCGACGGAATCACTGCATTGCAGATGGATATTAAGATTGGCGGCGTGACCAGGGAAATAATGCAGAAGGCGCTTACGCAGGCCCGCGAAGGACGCCTGCACATTCTGGGCAAGATGGCTGAAACCCTGGCGACTCCTCGCCTCGAAATGTCCTCCTTTGCTCCGCGGATAACAACTATCTGGGTCAAAACCGATAAGATACGTGACGTTATCGGGACCGGCGGCAAAAACATCCGTAATATCACCGAAACTACCGGCGTTACTGTGGATATCGAAGATACTGGCCGCATCAATATCGCCAGTACCAGCAAAGAAGCATGCGACCTCGCCATTCAGATGATTCGGGGGCTTACCGATGAAGCTGAAGAGGGCAAACTGTATATGGGTATCGTCAAAAAGATCATGGATTTTGGCGCCTTTGTGGAGATTTTGCCGGGTACGGACGGACTGGTGCACATTTCCGAACTGGACACCAAACGGGTCAAGACCGTAACCGATGTCCTCAATGAAGGTGACAAGGTATTGGTAAAATGTATCGGCGTGGATAAAAACGGAAAAGTTAAACTTTCCCGCAAGGAGGCGTTGGGTCTGAATCTTGACGGCTCTCCTGCTGCGGAAAAGCCTGCTGACGAATAGCATCCCAAAATATATGTTTGTGTTCATGGGCGAAGCGATTGCTTCGCCTTTTTTTCAGTTTCAGAATTCCCGGAAACGGGATTTGTTCAGCATTGCTATTTTTCCCATTTTTGTATTTACTTCAGCATTCAGTTGCGTGATTTAATGAACTGAATGAAGCAATTTCCTTCTCTTTATAGATTGGGTGGAGTGAGTGGAGCAAAGCATGATACTAGAGGAAGCGCGACGTGTGATCCGGGTCGAGGCAGACGCATTGCTGGCCATGGCTGAGCGGATTAATGGCTCGTTTGAACAGGCGGTAAACATAATTCTTGCCAGTGCGGGGCGTGTTGTGGTGAGTGGTATGGGCAAGTCGGGATTGATAGGGCAGAAAATTGCCTCGACTATGGCTTCAACCGGAACGCCGACGCTTTTTCTCCATCCAGCCGAGGGAATTCACGGCGATCTGGGAATGATCATGAAGGGCGATGTGGTCATTGCAATCTCAAATAGCGGTGAAACTGAGGAGCTGCTGCGCATTCTGCCGGTTATCAAAAGACTGGGGGCCTGCCTGATTTCCATGAGCGGCAACCCTGTCTCAACTTTGGCCCGTAGCAGCGATGTGCATTTGGATGTGTCGGTTAAGGAAGAAGCCTGTCCTCTGGGACTGGCGCCGACTGCATCCACTACCGCGGCATTGGCCATGGGGGACGCGTTGGCTGTAGCTTTGTTGGTAAGGCGCGGTTTTCGCGCCGAAGATTTTGCTGTTTTTCATCCTGGTGGTTCTTTGGGGAAAAAACTGTTTTTACGTGTTGAAGACCTGATGCACATCGGGGAGGAAATTCCACTGGTGTCCAAACAGACTCTGATGAAAGACGCTCTGTTCGTCATAAGCGCGAAGAGATTGGGCGTGACCGGCGTTACAGAAGATGACGGCGCTCTTTGCGGCGTGATTACCGATGGCGACCTTCGCCGGGCGCTTGAAAAAGGGTACGATATTTTCGAGAGGAAGGCGTCAGAGATTATGAAGCTGAATCCCAAGAGGGTCAAACGTCTTGATTTGGCTGCAGCGGCACTACAAGTCATGGAGAAGTACTCCATTACCTCACTGTTCGTTTTTGATGACGATCAGAGCCGATATCCCTGCGGCATAGTTCATTTGCATGATATTCTGAGAGCGGGGATAGCCTGATGCAGGAAAAGCTGAAAGACATTCGATTGCTGCTTCTTGATGTGGATGGTGTTATGACCGATGGCCGCATCATTTATGATGGCAACGGGTTGGAAACCAAATGTTTCAATGTCAAGGATGGCCATGGCATCAAGATGCTCCAACGCTATGGAATTGAAATCGGTATCATTACCGGACGCACTTCCGTGGTTGTCGACATCAGGGCGCGGGAGCTTGGGATCGAATTGGTTTATCAGGGGGCGCTCAAAAAACTGGATAGCTACGATGATGTGAAGCAGAAGACCGGGTTGACCGATAACCAGATCGCTTATATGGGAGATGACATTGTTGATATTCCGGTTATGAGGCGCGCGGGATTCTCTGCTGCTCCTCCTGATTCGCTTCCTGAAGTGCTGGCAGTGGCGGATTACGTGTCTTCCTGTGGCGGCGGCAGGGGGGCGGTACGCGAGATTTGTGACCTGATCCTCAAGGGACGCGGAGTTTGGAATGAAATCGTTAAACGTTATGAATTGTAGGTATACAAGCTCCATGCCAATTGCCGTAAAACGCATACGTTTTGCTGGACAGCCTACCAGCGCGATGATATAGTTCAAGCATATGGTATCGCCCCGGAACATCAGGCTTGCATTAGCCATTCTTGTCATGTCGGCGACCATCGGCATCGTGGCCGCTATTTTTCAGAAAGGCTCAAAGCCAGCCCCGCCGGAGCCGGTTTCCCAACAACTTCCTCTCAATGTCGATTTAGCTCTTCAAAAGGCGCGTTTCACCGAGGTGCGTGGTGGCGTTACTCTCTGGACAATTGAAGCCAATCGTGCAGAGTACAGCAAACAAGGCGAAATCGTGCATTTGTTTGGCGTTCACATGAATTTTTACAAGACTCGAACTGTTGGAAGCATTATGGTAACTGCAGATACAGGAACCTACTCCACGAAAGACAAAAGCGCAACTTTACGAGGCAAGGTGCATGTGGTCTCAGAGTCGGGCGTAGTGTTCGATACTCGCTCTCTTGATTATCAGGCATCTCCTTCGCGCTTCAAGACTGCCGATGCAGTCATTTTCCGTCAGGAACGCATGACGTTGAATGCCCAAGGGATGGAGTTGGATGTGGATAAACAGGAAGTCCGTTTTTTGAGCGCAGTCAGTGCTACCGTTTCGGGGCTTCAGCGTAAGTGATTATGAAAAGAAATGGATTTATGAAAAAAGTTGCGTTGCTCATGACATTGGCTGTGTTTTCGTTTTCGGCATCTCTGGTGTTTGGTACCCCTGCCGCAAAAAGTCCGACCCAAAAAGATCGCTCAAATTTGCCCATAACCATAAAGTCGGCTCAACTATCGGCGGATAATAAGGGCAGAACTGCAATTTTTACGGGAAAAGTTGTGGCAAAGCAGGGGGATGTTACCATCTATTCCGACAAGCTTACCATCTATTATGGCGATAAGAATAATGGTGATAAGAAGGGTGAGGTGGAGAAGATCGAGGCGGATGGCAATGTGCGCATTCTTCAGGAAAACAGAATTGGCCTTGCGTCTCACGCCGTTTATGAAAGCAAGGCAGGACGAATAGTTTTGTCCGGCAATCCGCGCCCGCGTGTCATGCAGGGATCCAATACAATCACAGGCAAGACAATAACCTATCTGATCGATGATGAAAAAAGTATTGTTACCAGCGCCCCTGATGCGCCTGTCGAAGCCATTATTCACCCCCAGGAAGAAAAAAAATGAAGCTTCCCCCTGAACGGCAGCGCCTCTGGTCAACAGGGCTTCGAAAGAGTTATGGCGACCGTCAGGTGGTGAAAGGTGTTGATGTCGCAATCGAAGCGGGTACGGTTGTTGGCCTCTTGGGGCCAAACGGAGCCGGCAAGACCACGACATTTTATATGGTGGTCGGACTGACGCAGCCGACCGGTGGTCAGGTTTTTATCGGCGATACCGAGATAACCGGGCTTCCCATGTATCAACGCGCGCGACGCGGCATTGGCTATCTTCCACAGGAGGCATCGGTTTTTCGCAAATTATCCGTTGCCGACAACCTGATGGCAATTCTTGAAGTCGTGGATCCGGATCGTGCAAGTCGAAAACAGCGCATGGAGCAGCTTCTCGAAGAGTTTGGAATCACTCATATTGCCTCTGCAAAGGGATATGCTCTTTCCGGAGGCGAGCGGCGACGTGTTGAAATTGCCCGGGCGTTGATCACAAACCCTGTGTTTATTCTTTTGGATGAGCCTTTTGCCGGAATCGATCCTATTGCAGTGGCGGAAATCCAAAAACTGATAGTGTCGCTCAAGGAACGTAATATAGGTGTGTTGATTTCCGATCACAATGTTCGTGAAACATTGGGAGTATGTGATCTGGCGTACATCATGAATGACGGCGAGGTGCTGGAATGCGGAACTCCTGAAGAGATCGCATCCAGCCGCAAAGCGCGGGAGATATATCTGGGAGACGGTTTCCGTTTGTAAGCAAATGCTTGGAATGAGGTAGGAACGATATGGCCCTGGAGATGCGCCAACAAATGAAGATGACCCAGCAACTGGTGATGACACCCCAGTTGCAGCAGGCCATCAAGCTGCTTCAGTTGACTCGTATCGAGCTCCAGGATGTGGTGCGTCAAGAATTGGAAGAAAATCCAGTGCTGGAGGAGGAAGTTGATACCGAAGAGACCGGTGATGCTGAGTCGACTGATTCCGTTGAAAAAGATGTAGAGCCGGGTAGCGATGCGGATGACTTCCATGAGGTAGAAACCGGCGATGATACTCTGCGTGACTGGGACAGCTATCTGGACGGCTACAACTATAGTTCCGGTGAACAGTACAGTGGCGACGATGATCGGCCGTCCTTTGAAAGTATGCTGACCCGTAAGGGGACTCTGATCGACCACCTGCTCTGGCAACTCCACATGGGACATTTCCTGCCGGAAGAGGTACGCATCGGAGAAGAGATCATCGGTAATATTGACGAGGGCGGTTATCTGCGTTCGTCGCTCGAGGAAATAAGCCAAATCTGTTCCGTTGCCGAAGCGGAAATAGTGCCGGTGCTGGGGCGTATCCAGGAATTCGATCCCGTCGGTGTAGGGGCTCGCGATCTTCGTGAGTGCCTCTTGATTCAGGCTCGTTTCCTGGGCATGCAGGGCAGTCTTGTGGAACGGATTTTATTGGATCATCTCAAAGAACTGGAAACGCGAAATTATAAACAGATTTCGCGGGATCTGGGCGTTGACCTGAACCAGGTTTTCATTGCCACAAAGATCATTGCCGGGCTTGACCCGTGGCCGGGCCGGGTTTTTGGAAGCGATGAGGTGCATTATATATCTCCGGATATTTTTGTATCCAAGGTCGGGGACGATTACGTCGTTATGCTGAATGAAGAAGGATTGCCGAACCTGAAGGTCAGCCCTTTCTATGCCGAGGCACGTACAAACGGATCAGTGGACTCTCGCGCGGAAGAGTATATTGGCGAGAAAATCAGGTCGGCTCTCTGGTTGATCAAAAGTATTCAGCAGCGTCAGCGAACGATTTACAAAGTTGCCAAAAGCATTATTCGCTTTCAACGTGAGTTTCTCGATTACGGGATTGAATATTTGCGGCCCCTCGTTTTGCGTGATGTGGCGGATGATATCGGTATGCACGAGTCCACCATAAGCCGCGTTACAACGAATAAATATATGCAGACGCCGCAAGGGTTGTATGAGTTGAAATATTTTTTCAATAGCGGACTTGCCACAAGCGGTGGCGACTTTGTCGCTTCCGAGAGCGTCAAAATTCGAATTCGTGAGATAATAGAAAAAGAAGACCAGCAAAAACCTTTTTCAGACCAGAAAATTGCCGAAATGCTTATGGGGGAGACGGTGAATATTGCCAGGCGCACGGTTACAAAATACCGGGAGCTTATGAGAATCGGCTCTTCATCGGAGCGGAAACGGCATTTTTGACATCATGACATATCGTGGGACAGCCAGTGCTGGACATCGAGCGGGGGGAATGGCCAGAAGAGGCCTTTTCCGCCGGAGCGGGTAACCGTTCCCGGCATTTCAGAAAAATCGGAACTGACTTTTATACGAAATCACATGAGGAGGAAGATATGCAAGTTACAACAACATTCAGACACATGGAGCAGAGTGAATCCCTCAAGTCGTATGCAGAGGAAAAGCTTGATCGAGTAAAAAAATATATCGATGATCCTATTACTGCCCAGGTCTTTTTTACCGTTGAAAAGAAAATTCGTCATATCGTTGAGATCGTCATTTCCGCCAAGGGTATCAGTACGAAGGCTTCCGAGGCGACCAACGATATGTACGCCGCAGTTGACGCCGTGATCGACAAAATTGAGCGCCAGCTCAAGCGATACAAAGAAAAAATCAAGGCTCACAAGCCAAGCAGTGAGGCAAATGGCCGCCAGATCTCCAAAAAAATAGTTGAGGCGGAAAGTATTGAGAGCAGCACCGAGCCGGTAATTATCAGCACTAAAATCGAAACCGCCAAGCCCATGTCCATTGAGGAGGCGGTGATGCAGATGGATCTGTTGCATAAGGATTTTATTGTGTTTACTGACGCCGGCAGCAGCGACATTAATGTTCTGTACCGTCGTAAAGATGGCAACTATGGCCTCATTGAACCGCAACAGGCATAGGATCGCACGAATGAAGAATACGGAGACGCCCGAGTAGGGCGTCTCTACGGGGATGCCCTTGGAAGGAATCAGTCTCTCCATACAAGAACTTCTCAATGATGTTGATTATGGACTTGGTTTAACGCTTCTTGCCGGGAAACGTGGGTTGACAAATCGTATAGTCAGCTCCAGGATCCAAAAACCGGGTTTGGCTCTTGCCGGTTATACCGCACATTTTCATCCTGATCGGGTTCAGGTGCTTGGAAATACGGAAATATCCTATCTTAACAAGATTGACGACCAACTGGCTGATGAGTGTATCAGAGCAATATGTTCCTTCCCGATTTCCTGTTTCATTGTTACCACGGGGCTTGTTCCGCCGCAGTTATTTCTCGATACGGTTGAGGCTGCTGGTATTCCGACCCTCAGTACCTCTCTCAAGTCTTCAACTTTTATCTCCTTGATTACAAAATTTCTGGAGGAACGCCTGCTTCCCACCACACATCTTCATGGTGTGCTGGTTGAGGTGCTGGGGGTCGGCATCCTGCTGACCGGGAAAAGTGGCATCGGCAAGAGCGAGTGCGCGCTTGACTTGATTATCCGGGGACATCGTCTGGTTGCCGACGATATGGTCTACATCAAGAAAAAGATGCCAGCCACGTTGATAGGGCAATCGGAAGAATCCATTCAACACCTGATGGAGATTCGTGGTCTGGGAATCATCAATATCAAGGATCTCTACGGCGTTTCGTCGATTCGCGAGAAAAAGATTATCGACATGCTTCTGGAGTTGATGGAATGGGATCCAAACCAGGAATATGACCGCCTGGGGGTGGATGACCACCGAACAACGATTCTGGGAGTTGATATTCCCCATATCATCATACCGGTGCGGCCGGGCCGCAACCTTGGCTCCATTATTGAGGTGGCGGCGCGAAACTTTCTTCTCAAGGGCATGGGGTGTCATTCGGCCCTGGATTTTCAGAATCGCCTCCTGTCGCGTTTGGAAGTGCGGCCTTTGGGCAATGAGGTTGAATAGATCATGAGGATCATAGTTATTACCGGCATGTCGGGATCGGGTAAGTCCACAGCGGTCAGGGCGTTGGAGGATGAAGGTTTCTATTGTATCGATAATCTGCCGATGCGCTTGTTCAGGCGTTTCGTGGACTTGATTCAAAAGTCGGGGGATACGTATAAAGGTATTGCGCTGGTCGCCGATATTCGTGGTCGTGAGTTTTTAAAGGGGCATGAAGGCGCTTTTCAGAAAATGAGGAGCCTTGGCCACAGCATTGAAATTTTTTTTTTCGATGCTTCCGATGAGACGCTTATTCGTCGTTTTTCGGAAACCCGGCGCCGTCATCCCGTTGATGAAAAATGTAGCGTTTCCGAGGGGATCAGGATTGAACGGGGGAGGCTGGCAGGCTTGCGCCGGATGGCCACCAGGATTATCGACACTTCCGAGTTCAATGTACATCAACTAAAAGAACTGATACTCCGCATAATACGTGGGGAAGATTCAGAAACTCAACTTGTGATCGATGTTCAATCTTTTGGTTTCCGCTATGGTATTCCACTGGAATCGTCCATTGTCATGGATGTGCGTTTTCTTCCCAACCCGTTCTTTGTGCCGAAACTTAAAGCCGGATCCGGTTTGGATGATGTCGTTCGGGAGTATATTCTGGATAATCCCCAGACAGCCATGTTTTTGGATTATTTCTTTCCGTTATTGGATATGCTCGTTCCTGCCCATAGGCAGGAAGGTAAGTTTTATCTTACCATCTCCATTGGCTGCACCGGGGGAAGACATCGTTCCGTGGCGATTGCAGAGGCTACGGCGTTTCATCTCCGTGAAGCGTGGCCGACAGTACGTATTACACACAGGGATATTGAAAAGGGACAGCAATGAAAGGATTAGTTCTCGTTACACACGTGGGCTTGGCAACCGCGCTTCTTCGCTCGGCCGAGATGATTATCGGGTCTATTGAGTGCTGTGAACAGGTGGAGGTCGCTCCTGGCGAGCATGCTGATGCAATAATGGCACGTGTGGTGGCGGCTGTGGAAAAACTGTCTGCCGATGGGGCGATCATCATGACCGACCTGTTTGGAGGAACACCTTCCAATATGGCCATGTCTTTTCTGAAGGATGGGCTGGTTGAGGTATTGACCGGAGTAAATCTTCCGATGGTTATTGAATTCTGCGCCAAACGCGAACAATTGGGAATCGGTGAACTGACAAGCGAACTGCAAAAGTGCGGTAGAGACAGTATCCTTATACCGGGCGATTTTTTAAAGTAATCTTGGGCGCCCCGGGAGGAATGCTTTCTGGGGTGCAATGAACATTTTCCGTTTCTTTGCCATCCAATGCGCTGTTGGTGTTTATCACGTGAAAGCGAGTTGTCGTGAAATGAAACTTCTTTTTTTAGTTTTGCTCCTTGTTGTCTGCTCAACCTATTCGGGCGCAGCCGATAGCCTGACCGAGAAACCACTTGCAGTGCTTCAGGAACAAATTGGTCAGGAGTTTAACGGCCGGGCTCCCCATGAGTGGGGCGAAATGGTTCATGGAGTGCGTACCCGGTTGAGGACCCAGGATAAGGTGGTTGCACTTACGCTGGATGCCTGCGGCAGCAGCAAGGGCAAGGGCTATGATGCAGCTTTGATTGGCTTCCTTGAACGGGAACGAATTCCTGCCACACTGTTCATCAACGCTCGTTGGATTGACGCAAATCCCGTGATTTTTAAAAGGCTGGCTGCCAATCCGCTCTTTGAAATAGCCAACCATGGATTGCTGCATCGGCCGGCTTCCGTTTCGGGGCGAAGCGTGTATGGAATTGCCGGGACCAGAAGTGCTGCCGAGTTGGTTAATGAAATTGAAGGCAATGCACGAAAGATTTCAGCGTTGACCGGGGTGCGTCCGCGTTATTATCGCTCGGGGACAGCCTACTATGATGAGGTGGCGGTCCAGTTATCCCGCAGGCTGGGACACGAGGTGATCGGCTTCTCCATTTTGGGCGATGCTGGTGCCACCTACCACAGAGAACAGGTAAGAGCAGCCTTGCTCAAGGCGACTCCCGGTGATATCGCTATCTTGCACATGAATCATCCGGACGGCGAGACCGCAGCTGGAGTCATTGACGCTCTGCCGGAACTGAAGCGACGTGGATTTCGTTTTGTGAAACTGTCTGATTACCCTTTAAACTAGTCGTTCCAACAGTAGCCACTCTCCGGGGCATTTCTTGACTGGCTGAATCCGTCATGATATGAGGCTGGCTACTGTTTGAAAGCATTCTAAAATGCAATCCCGTTCCAAAGGATTTTTTACCTCATGCTCCAGAATGAATTCATCATTGTAAATAAACTTGGGCTTCATGCGCGTGCCTCGGCCCTGTTTGTCAAAACCGCCAGCCGTTTTGCATCCGATGTCAGGCTCGCAAAAGATGGTGTGGAGGTAAACGGCAAGAGCATCATGGGAATTATGATGTTGGCTGCTTCAAAAGGAGTCACTGTTACCCTGACAGTGGAGGGAGCGGACGAGATAGAGGCAATGCGGGACATCGGAGATCTTATTGTCAATGGATTCGGCGAAGAATAGCATGCGGCGGTATAGTGGAATTGCCACATCGCCGGGCATTGCCGTGGGCAGACTGCGTGTCTTTGACCGCCGTCATCTGGCTGTTGAGGAATACCCGGTCAGCCGCGAAGGTGTCTCAGCCGAGGTTGAACGCTTCAAGGCCGGTGTTGCCCGCACCTGCGATGAACTGAGTGCGCTTAAGGAAAAGCTTAAGACGACAACCGGCGATGACCATCTTTTTTTTATCGACACCCACCTGCTGATCCTGGCTGATGAACGTCTTTTTTCCGAGACGGTCGCGCACATTGAAACCGACTTGATCAACGCTGAATGTGCCTTGCGTCGGACCCTCCATAAGTATCGTGAGTTTTTTGACGGCATCGATGATCTTTATCTCCGCGAACGTATCAGTGACGTGGAGACGGTCATCGAGAAAATCCTGCGCAACATGGTTGGAAAGCCTCACGCCCCGATTCTGTCCGACGGTGATCATACTATTATCGCTGCGCACGATCTTTCACCTGCCGATATCCTGCAGGTGGATCGTTCACACATTATCGGGATGGTTACCGAAATTGGCGGCAAAACGTCTCATGCTTCGATTCTGGCCAGAGCCTTCGAACTTCCTGCCGTGGCCGGTGTGGATGGAATTGCCGATATGGTGCTGGACGGTGCTTCGGTCATACTGGACGGGCTTACCGGAGACGTTATTGTCAATCCCGATAATGACACATTCCTTGAGTATCTCCAGCGCAAGCGGCACTATGAATACGTTGAATCCGAACTGCTTAAGTTGGCGGTGCTTCCTCCCGAGACCCGCGATGGTCACCGGATTCAGTTGAAGGGAAACGTCGAAGTGCCCGAGGAGGGGCCTTCGGTGCTTCGCCATGGCGGAGAAGGAGTCGGTCTCTATCGCACTGAAATCCTCTTTATGAACCGGCAGGAAATGCCCGACGAGGAAGAACAGTACCAGGTCTATGCCGCCATGCAGCGTGCGGTAGCGCCTCACCCGCTTACCTTCAGAACCCTGGATGCGGGCGGAGATAAACTGCTGGATGGAATGTCGCACGCAACAGAGCAGAATCCCGCCTTGGGAGTGAGGGCAATTCGTCTGGCGTTGCGCATGCCGGATGAATTTAAAAAACAACTTCGAGCCATTCTCCGTGTCAGTGCACAGGGTGATGTGCGCATTATGTTTCCGATGATCTCCGGCCTTGATGAGTTGCGTAATGCCAGGGCATTGCTGGACCAGGCCATGGCGGAGCTGGACGCTAAAGGAATTGATTTTGACCGGTCCATTCGGGTCGGTATCATGATCGAGATCCCTTCCGCTGTTGTGGTTGCTGATTTATTGGCCCGGGAATCGGACTTTTTCAGTGTCGGCACCAACGATCTGATTCAGTATATTCTTGCCATTGATCGTTCCAACGAGCATTTGGCACACATGTATCAACCGCTTCACCCGGCAGTGCTCCGCTCGTTGCAGCGTGTGGTCGAAGCTGCCCGGCATGCTGGAATTGATGCATGCATCTGCGGTGAGATGGCTGGCGACCCGCTCTATCTTCCGGTTCTTCTCGGTCTCGGCTTCAACGAGCTTTCCATGGGAGCCACCTCCATTCCTCGGGTGAAACAGATGCTGCGGCGTTGCACCATGGAAAGAGCCACCTCTATTGCGGATGCTTGCGCTGGATTTGCCACCGCTGCAGAAGCGGATCTATTCCTTAAAAACACCATGTCCAGCCATTTTTCCGACAGTTTTGATTGACAGGATACTCATGACACCACAAATTCTGTTTTCCATCTTTGCCTTTATCTTTGGCGCTGTTGTAGGCTCATTCCTCAATGTTTGCATCTGCCGTCTTCCTCGCAATGAATCAGTCGTTTCCCCTCCTTCTCACTGTCCTAACTGCGATTACCAAATCCGCTGGTATGACAATATTCCTCTTGTAAGTTATCTGCTGCTGGGCGGCAAGTGCCGCGGGTGTCAAACAAAAATCTCGATTCAGTACCCATTGGTGGAATTGCTTAATGGGTTGTTGTGTCTGGCGCTTTTTCTTCGCTTCGGGCCTACGCTTGCCTTTTGCGCCCTTTTCATTTTTTGCTCTGCACTCGTGGTAATCACCTTCATTGATATTGAACATCAGATCATTCCTGACGAAATTTCTCTGTCCGGTATCGTGATCGGCTTTGTTTTTTCTTTTTTTCTCAGAGGGCACGGCTGGCTGAATTCATTACTTGGAATACTCCTTGGAGGGGGCAGTCTGCTGTTAGTGGCCAATGCTTATCAGTGGCTGACCGGTAAAGAGGGCATGGGTGGCGGTGATATCAAACTGTTGGCCATGATGGGAGCTTTTCTGGGGTGGAAATCAATTCCTTTTATCATTTTTGCCAGTTCGCTGGTTGGCTCGGTGATAGGCGTTGCTTTGATGCTTGTCCAGAAAAAAGACTCAAAACTGGCTATTCCTTTCGGTCCTTATCTCGCTTTTGGAGCGGTGCTTTACATTTTTTTCGGTCATCGGCTGATTACTTGGTATCTCACATTAGGCGGATTCCAAGGATAGCGCATGTCCCAATACCGTCCCAGCCTGACTGTTTCAATCATGGCCTTTCTGGGATTTCTGCTGGTATTGACGTGGCTTCTGTTTAGCCTGTTGGCTTTCAAAATCGCGGCAAGCGATTTATACGCCCAAAAAGGCGAGCATGCCCGCACGCTTCTGGCGGCTTTTATCAGTCAACTCCCCGACCCTGTCCCGACGTATCCCGACGGCATCATCTCTCCTGATTCATCAGCATCAATTTATGTGCAGAAACTTTCCGAAGAGGCTTCCTTTATTCGCCTGACCCTTCTTGACAGGAACGGCAAGCCGGTTTTCAGCACGGGACGTGAAGGAAGCGACGTCTACCTGCCATTTGCCGGTCTGCCCGCAACTGCCGAAGGAAGCTTTATGCAGGCTGATGGGAATAATGTTGCGACCATTGTAAGTATAGTCCGGAATGGGACCCAGGTTGCCAGGGCAGGCTTGGTGATGTCGTTTGCATTTGAAAGGGCTCGTCTTTCCCGGACAAAACATGCATTGATTGCCTATTTTGTTTTGGATTTCTTTTTGTTGCTTGGCTTGGGCTCTTACATTCTTTCCAAAATTGTGGTGAATCCCGTGAATCGGTTGGTGGTCGCAACGGAAAAGATCACGAGAGGCAACTATGGACAGCGTTTGAATGTGTCCGGCAGTTCCGAACTTGCCCGCCTGGCCGATTCGTTTAATGAAATGTCGAGCGTGCTCCTGAACAAGGACCGGCAGGTGGCGGAACAGCTAACGGCTTTGGAAAAAGCCAACTTTGAACTGCGGCAAGCGCGTCAACAGGCGATTCACTCTGAAAAAATGGCGTCCATTGGGCTGCTTGCCGCCGGAATGGCCCATGAAGTGGGCACACCGCTGGCGGCCATTATGGGGTACGCCGAGCTGCTGACGGGGGACGAGCATGATGGCGATCCGGTTGACGATTATGCGCGTAGAATTTCGCAGGAGTGCTCCCGTATAGATCGAATAGTGCGCGGTCTACTTGATTATTCCCGTCCGCATACCAGTAATGTCGAACCGGTCGATGTATCCCGGCTCGTCGGGGATTCAGTGGAGTTGCTTGAGCAGCAGGGCCTTTTTAAACAGATTAAGGTAACAACATACTTTGAAAAAAGACTTTTGCCCGCATTGGCTGATTTTCATCTGATTCAGCAAGTGCTGATCAATTTGTTGCTTAACAGCAAGGATGCCATGCCGAATGGGGGCAAAATTAATATTCGAGTTACGAGAGGTGAATTGATGCCAATCGGGCAAGTGCGGGAATGTGTGCGGGTGGAAGTTATGGATAACGGCATCGGTATTTCCCCCGAAGATATCGGCAGCATCTTCGATCCGTTTTTCACTACCAAACCGCCTGGCAAGGGGACCGGTTTGGGCTTGGCCATTTCGGCGCGTGTTATCGAGGGATTTGGCGGCAAAATTACCGTGCAAAGCACTATCGGAAGGGGAAGCTGTTTTACGCTCTTGCTACCGGTTATCACGCTTGAGGGAGCAGGGCAATGACTGCTTCAAAACACATTCTGATCATTGATGATGAAGAAAACCTGCGCCATATGCTGTCAGTCATGCTTACCCGCCAAGGGTATCAGGTTGATAGCGCTGCAAATGGCATAGAGGGGTTGGATGTTGTTCGCAACAAAGCCTACGACTTTGTTCTTTGCGATATCCGCATGCCGGAGATGGATGGCAAGGCTTTCCTCATAAAAGCACTGCAAGAACATGTTACTTCGCCCATCATTATGATGTCTGCCTACGGCACCGTGGATACGGCTGTCGAGTGTATGAAGAAGGGAGCTTACGATTTTATCTCCAAGCCGTTCAAGAAAGATGAGATCGTTATGGTGCTTAAAAAGGCCGAAGAGCGGGAGCGGTTGAAGGAAGAAAACAGCCGCTTGCGGGACACTGTCGCGGGGCGTTTTAAATACAGCGGCATTATTGGCCGCAATGCCGGGATGGAAGAAATCTTTAGTCAAATACGGAAAATTGCCGGCCTGAAAACTACTATATTGATTTTGGGGGAATCAGGCACCGGCAAGGAAGTGGTGGCGCGCGCCATCCACACGAATGGCCGGCGCGCTTCCAAACCCTTTGTCGCAGTAAATTGTGGGGCAATTCCGGAAAACCTTCTGGAAAGCGAACTGTTTGGATATGTCCGCGGCGCTTTTACCGGTGCCGTGGGCGATAAAAGCGGCCTTTTCGAACAGGCACATGGCGGCACTCTTTTTCTGGACGAAATTGGCGAGATGCCGTTGATATTGCAGGTTAAGCTTCTGAGGGTTTTGCAGGAAGAAGAGATTCGCCGTGTAGGCGCATCCGTATCCACAAAAATAGATGTGCGTGTGATCTCGGCAACTTCGCGCGATTTGGAAGCTGCTGTCCGCGAAGGGCGTTTTCGTGAAGACCTCTATTTTCGCTTAAATGTGTTTTGTCTCAGACTTCCACCGTTGCGGGAACGGGTGGAAGACATTCCGCTCCTGGCAGAACATTTTCTGGCTGCTGTCTTCTCCGAAAGGGGAGAAGAAAAGGCACGCATTGCTCCGGATGCCATGCGGAGCCTGATGGCTTACAGTTGGCCGGGCAATGTCAGAGAGCTTGAAAACGCTATCGAGCATGCCGCTATCCTTTGCGATGGAGGCGGAATTACCGACAGTTGTTTGCCGCCCGCAATCAGGTCCGCGCACTCCGGCCAGTCAGTGGTTGACCAAGAGGAAGACCTGTCGATCAAAAAGGCTGAAGACGCGATTGAGCGGGATCTGATTAGAAAGGCGTTGGCCAGGACCGGTGGTAACCGCACTCAGGCGGCCAGGATTCTTGAAATCAGTCATCGTTCGCTCCTGTACAAACTGAAGGAATTCGAAATCGACTAAGCAAAAATTGCATAGCATCTCGTTGTATTTCTTTGCACAATGTGAAAAAATTGCGTAGCAGTGTTCTTTGGTAAATAAATAATTCAATAAATCAAACAGGTTGACATGGATGTGATTGTGGCATCTTAATTGCTAAAACAACTCATTGATACCTAAAAAGGAACCGACATGTCGAAAAAACATCTTCTTTCTTTTCTTATCCTTTTATCTGTCGTTGTTGTACCGGTATATGGCCTGGCCATGACCGGGCATGGCACCGATTGTGCTTCCTGTCATGCGCTCTCCGTAAAAGAAGCTACCGAACTGATTAAAAAAACCGGCCTGACCGTAACCTCGGTTAAGCAATCTGCCGCAAAGGGTTTTTTTGAACTGCTGGTGGAAAAAGGTGGCCAAAAAGGCGTTCTTTTCATGGACTACGCCAAAAAGCACATCATGCAGGGAATGATTTTTGATCTTGAAAAGCTCGAACCGGTCCCCGCTCATAAAGCTGAATTACAACCCAAACCACCAACCCCCGTTGATGTTAAGACCATTCCCACCAAAAATGCTCTCATACTGGGCAATCCCAAAAGCTCCAAAAAACTATATATCTTCACTGATCCTGACTGTCCCTACTGTAGAAACGAACATGCCGAATTGAAGAAGCTGGCAAAGATTGCGCCTGATGTGGCCATTTACATCATGCTGTATCCACTGCCGATGCATCCGGGCTCCTATGATAAATCGCGCGCCATCTTGGAAAGCATGAGCCTGGAACTGCTGGATAAGGCCTTTGAAGGCAAGGATGTTCCCAAACCGTCAAAAGAGAGCAGCAAGGCGGTAATTGACGAGAACGTTAAATTTGCCAACTCCAACGGAATTTCCGGAACACCAACCCTGGTTATGCCGAACGGCACTATTGAAGTCGGCATGCGAAGCGCCGAGGCGCTAAAGAAAATACTGGATGGGAACAAGTAGTTGTCTTGAGTGGTAACACGGGCACACTTTGTCTGACATTAGCGGCGTAATAATTGAAAACGCCAATAATGAAGGTTGTAAAATCCGGAACTGTCGAAACGGCAGTTGGCTGCAGTAAGCATTGAAAACATCATCAAGGCAGGTAAGGTATGAGTCTTCAGTCAAATGAAAAAGGTTTCACCTTAATCGAGCTTCTTGTAGCACTCACGCTCATGGCTATAGGAATTCTGGCGGTGGTGCAGATGCAGATTGTGGCTATTCAGTCCAATTCCATTGCTCAGAAACTTACCGTGGCCACCAACATTGCCCAAGAGGTAATGGATGATATTCTGTCGTGGGATATTAATCATCCACCTTCTTTTGCTCCTGCCAAGGCATTTACTGTATCTTCGCCTGAAACTCAGGTTAGTTTTCTGACGAATCCATGTCTGCCTACATCAAGAGATCAATTAACCCTTACGTTTCCAGACTCAGGTACCTATAGGGCTTTTTATACCATAACGCTCAATCCCGCTGCTAACACGGCCGTCATAATGGTGAGAGTTGAACGGTTACGGCCAGTGGATAATGTGTTTGAGGAACGTGTGAGAATAACCAGTTTCAAGAGGGTTGTGTAATGAAATGTCTTGCAAGGAATACAAGAGGTTTTACCTTGGTGGAGATATTGGTGGTGCTGGCGGTGTTTGGCATCATTATGGGCGCCGTTTATTCGCTTTACATTACCAATCAGCGAGCTGCCTACACCTCCGACGAGACCGTTGAGGTTCAACAGAATCTGCGTATTGCCATGGACACGATTACAAAGGACCTGCGTATGGCCGGAGTGCTGGTTGATCCGCTCGCGGCACCGCCCATAAGTGTAGGTGCAGGTGATATTAATAGTGGACCGAAAGATCTTACCCAAACTCTGGGCCAAAATCCACAACAACCGGGTTCAGATGCAGTCACTATAAATGTGGCTTCAATCAGCGGCGTATACGCAAGGTTAGCTGCAGATATGTCAAGCGGATCAAGCAACTTTTCGATTGCAAAGCCGTCCACTACGCAACCGCAACAAGCTTCTGATATAAAATCGTTTGCTGTTGGAGATGTCGTGCGGATAATCAACCCATTTGACAATGCCCCGGTAGATGCTGGTGCAACCTTTACCATTCAGGCTGTTGATCCTGATGCCAATACCATCACTCTTGCTACGGCTATAGTTGATGGAGCCAGAGCTGGTTATGTCGTTGCAAGGGTAGGTGGTGGTGGCCCGAATCCCAATACGGTGCGGTATGCAGTTGTCAGTAATGGGCCGGCTGCTACTGCAATAGCTGATCCTAACTGTCCTGCAAATCAGATGTGCCTGACACGCTTGGTTAATGGCGAACCCTTTGCCAATAGACAAATAGTTGCTCAGAACATTGCAGATTTCCAGCTTCGCTATGTGCTCGATGATGAATCTATAGTTGATAACCCAGCAAATGGTGCTCAAGTAAAATCAGTAATAGTAACAATCTGGGGTGAAACGCAAACAACACGTTTGCTGACCGGCAACGTACCAAAGGTCCGGCAGCTATCATTGGTTGTAAAGTTGAGAAACAGGAGGTAGGCGTATGTGCTGCATATCTACAGATACAGGCGACACTCCTGTAATTGAAACGGCAAATGCCCCATTGCAAAATGAGCGGGGAGTCATACTGATCGTCGTGCTGGTCATGCTGCTGTTACTTAGTGTATTGGGGCTTACGGTTTTGTCTAACACGACGTCTGAATTACGTATAGCCGGTAACCACAGGAATTTTCAGGAAGCGTTTTTTAATGCTGATGGCAGTCTTGAACAGGCCATAATAAATAACGACATTACATCTGATGGTATCTGGGATGGATTTATTTACATGAATAGTGCAGGTCTGCCGGTAGCTGCCACAACATTGCCGGCAGGGACAACTGCCGTTGCACAGATTCATTCGGAATTTCTTAATGAGGGTAAACCACCAAGAGGTTCCGGTTTTGACGATTCAACTGTGGCAACCTATTACGATGTCGATGTTGTCGGTTACGGTCCAAGCTCATCAGAGGTGGCAATTGATGCAGGAATTGTAAAATTTCGTTAATCTGTGTAGGCGTGTGGGTTGACGTGAAACTGAATAGATAATCAATAGAGTATATACACCCAATTAACGATGCTTGAGGAGGATCGCATGCGAACAGACAGATCAATTAATTTGATGCTAAGCACAATGCTCGTTCTTATGATCTGTTTTGGCCTGTCAACACAAGTCAATGCAGCTCAAAACGATAGTGGGAAGGCACGGGGTAATCAGTATCGTTCCGACATCGTGTATAAGGGGGAGTATATTCCCACGGCGCTCTATTATCGCAGCAGGAAGACGCAACCATGGATGCGTATGAGTAATTCCGATAACTATCTCGAGTCCGTTACCTGTTCCCATGCATTGGCAATGCTTGCTACAAGGGGGCAGTGGCTTGGGAATCTTAACAGGGATGGTTCGTGTGGGACAGTAATTGAACCAACAACGTTTATGCTTGGTAATCGTTTGAATTACGACGACAGCATTAGCGGTCAGTAGCTACAGAAAGAGAACGTGCCAGGGAGATGTTATGATAATCCATAATTTCGTTAAGATACTTGTATTGGTAGCTGTCGTGTTGGGGCCCTGCAATCTGTATGCGGCGCCTGATTTTTACCGTGGGGACACATCAATTTATGGTGGTATCGTTACAACGATACAACCGAATATTCTTATAATTCTCGATAATTCAGGGAGTATGTCAAATACGGTCCCTTCATCGGCAACTCCGTATGATCCTAATACCACCTACACATCGTTAAAAAAATGCAACGGGTCGTATTGTTCAGCAAATGCTGTTTACAAAGCAAGCGACTACTCCAAGTTGCTCAGTAATGTTGACTCTGTTACCTGTGGTGGCACCGCTGCGCGTGATCAGCTCAAGACTGCCGGCCAGTATTCGGGGACGAGTCTGACCACTTCCGGAGCATGTGGTGGCTCTTCCGGTTCATATGTTTTGGGAAATTATGTGAACTGGCTGAAGAGTCCCACTACAACCTTAAAACCTAAAATTGATATCGCCAAGGACGTTGTTACAAATTTGATACAGACAACGAACGGTGTAAACTTTGGCTTGATGAAGTTTAATAGTGATGAGGGTGGTACTCTTATTAGCCAGAGTGTGTCCGGAGTTAATTACGTAACAACTATTAAGAATATGGACGACATCCATACCGGCACGACAACTAACCGGCAAGCATTGATAAATGTTGTCAGCGGTTATACTGCCAGTACCTGGACCCCGCTTGCCGAGACGCTTTATGAGGCAATGCTGTACTATAAGGGAGGTACGGCTAAATTTGGATCAGCAGGACTTACCGGTGGTAAATACACCACACCAATACAAGCCAGTTGTCAACCCAATTACATTATTCTGGTTACTGACGGAATGTCAACACAAGATAAAAATGCTGTATTAGGGTCTGTTATTGGCGATTTTGACGGCGATGGAGCAGATCCGGGAAATTTTGCTGATAGCGGCTCACACTACCTGGACGATGTGGCGAAATATCTCTATGACAAGGATCTGCTTCCTGATGACTCAGCTAAGCCATATACCACCGGCAAGCAGAACGTAAAAACATTCACCATTGGTTTTGGACTCAGTGGTGCGGATGCTGCTGCCGTTTCATTGTTGCAGCAGGCTGCAGATAATAATCATGGTCATGGCCAGGCATTTCTGGCCGCAGATCAGTCCGGATTGTCCGAGGCGCTTGCTAAGGTCGTTGCAAATATTCTGGAAACCAACTCATCGTTCGTTGCGCCTGTGGTTCCGGTAAGCCCTGAAAACAAGACAGCAAATGCCAGCAGAATGTATATCGGTCTTTTTAAGCCGTCTCTTACTGCTTTTTGGGATGGAAACCTGAAAAAATTCGGACTCGATAGTGCGAGTTACCTCACTGATCAAAATGGAAATTACGCTAACTATGTTGATTTGGATGGTGATGGATTTGATGACAGATCCCCCTCCTCCTCCCCTGAATCATTGCCGAACGGCAAACGTAATGGTTCGTTCCGTGATACATCCAGATCGTTTTGGAGCACCTCCGACGACGCTTCAGATGTAAGCAAGGGAGGGGTCGGTGAGTTGCTGCAGGATAGACCCGCCTCAGACCGCAAAATATATACCTACTTTGAAACTGCAGCCATCACTGATAGTACAAACGTCTTTGATACAAGCAATACGGCTATTACTCCTGCTTTGCTTGGTGTTGCCGATACGGCTGCCAAAGATAATCTAATCAAGTTTGTACGTGGAGTTGACGCCTACGACGATAATAAGAATGGCAGTACCACGGACAATCGTGACTGGGTTATGGGCGATGTCCTGCACTCAAAACCGACAGTGGTGAATTATACAAAATACGCTTTTGATTCAGATACTGAAAAAGATTGCAATACAAACAAGACAATGATTTATGTGGGCGCTAACGACGGTATGCTGCACGCTTTCAGGGATTGCGATGGTAGTGAAGCGTGGGCCTTTATCCCACCGGCCGTTCTTCCGAATCTTCGGTATTCTACCGGCGAAACGCATACGAATTATCTGGATTCTACCGTGTCTGCGTATGTGTATGACGCGCCCACAGATACAAGCAAGGTAGGAGATGGAACTGCTGATAATGTTTATCTGATTGTGGGACAACGCAGGGGGGGCGGCAGCAATGCAGTTCCGGCCACGGGGTTTTATTATCTGCTTGATGCGACAAATCCTGAAAAACCTAAATATATTAAAAGTTTTTCAAACGCAACAGCCGACTTTACCGAATTGGGCGAGACCTGGAGTGAGCCTAGTATTGCGAAAATTAAAGTTGGGTCAAAATATAAAATAGCCGCAATTTTTGGTAGCGGGTATGACAACCTGAACGAGGATAGCCGCTATGGGGCAACACAGTCATGTCTGGGCACCGGCGGTGTTACGAATTCTGATACTGGGGCTGGCGCTGTTACGAGTAGCGGGAGTAGTACGGCTTTAAATCCGAAAGGCCGTGGTGTCTATATTATTGAAATTGCAGAACTTAATAGTGGTGCCAATGGGTATACCTCCGTTTTTGGCAATGCCGGTGATCTGATATGGAGTTATACAAATGATAAAAATAGTGCCTTGGCGTATTCTATCTCAGGTGACATTGCCACAGTCGATACGAAGGGAAGAGGTTACATAGATCGCCTGTATGCAACAGATAGTGCAGGCAATTTGTGGCGCTTTAACATTGGTGCTTACTCCGTAGATGATTGGGCAGGTTTGAAAGTGTTTAGCCCGAATCCAGGCTCTGTGGGAACTACTGATATTGGCAGGAAGTCATTTTATAAACCGGCGGTTGTACTTGACTATTGTTATAACCCTCTCACTAGTAAGATGGTAACATGTGATATGGTATTCTATGGTACGGGAGACCGTGAACACCCACTGAATACAAAGGTCTTGGATAGACTGTACATGATTAAAGTGAAGGACATAGATACTGTAGGCAAAACCGAGTCCTGCACATCAGGTGAGGCAGATTCAAGCAAGTGTTTGATAGATGTCACCGAAAACAAGTTGCAAACCACTGAGCAGGCTAATGCAGGTACTGCTGATAGCCCGACCACGGGATCAGTGGAGTATATCCTGCAACAACTGAAAAACAGTGGCGGTTGGTACATCAAGTTAAATGAAAATGCCGGTGAAAAGGTGCTTTCATCACCACGGGTACTCAACAAGGTGGCATACTTTACAACATATGTTCCTACCAGTTCAGATCCATGTCAGATTGCTAATCCGGGGGACGGTTATGTATATGAACTGAACTATGAGACGGGAGAAGCGGCACTTAACCTAAATTCAACTAATGATACAGCAGATGCCAGCACTCGTGCTACTACGAATACGCGGGGGCAAAGTAAAGGCAGCAATGTGGTTCTTACCAGAAGTGATCGAAAGGCAATTATCGGGGGAGGCATTCCTTCGGGGGTTGTTGTAGTAGGCCCGAAAATATTTGTGAGTTCTGGAGGTAATATTGTTACACTGCAAGGAGGTAAGGGACTAACCGGAAAAGTATTGTATTGGCGTCAGAAGTAGCAAGGATGTATTTTGAATATGCTGTCATTATGCCGTAGGGGTTGTGATTATGTTCAATATGAGAATTATGTATAAACGGTATCATCTGGCAAGCAATGGCTTTTCCCTCGTGGAGCTGATTGTAGCCATTGGAATGATGGCAATCCTTATGGCAATAGCAGTACCACCTTTTATTTCGTGGCGTGAAAATATAAAATACCGTCAAGTGGCCAGTGGTTTGATGGCTTTGATGAGGGAAGCAAAAAATACTGCTATTTCTACCAACAGAGAACAAAGAATTGCAATTGATGTGGCTAATAATAGTTATCAACATCAACAAGGCGATCGGGCTGCTAATTCTGCTAATTGGGACGCCTCTACTCGCAACGCTTCCTGGGTTTTGCTTCCTGTCGGTGTAGGAATACAGACCACTTTCAATCGACTGCAGTTTAATCCGAATGGTACTATGCTTTACTACAATCAAGGTGACGCGGTGTCAATTAATGCCAGTACGCAAGTGTTTATTCAGGATGCTCAATTGGTAACGAACAGATACAGGGTTGATTTGACCCAAACTGGTAGAATAGCAGGACCGATAAAGTTATACTGATTAAACGTTTTCATAGTGTTAGTATTTGAGAGCAGGTTAGGCGAACAGATTACCTTGGCCTGAATATTGGAAAAATTATAAAGTTGACTGAAAAACGGCAAGATGCACGACAATGCTAAACCATTCGCGAGGTGGGATGAAAAGCCCATTGAGGTCGTTGTGACAATTCTGGTTCCTTGGTTGTCCCAAAAATGTCACTTTTGAAAGTTGGTAGTTGTAATGTCATGTAAATTCAGGTAGTTATGTTTTTGGTTGGAAATGGTATGGGTTGTGCATTTGTAAACAAACCTACATAACATATGCTAGATATACGATAATACTAAACCATCCGCGAGGATGGGACGGAAAGCCTATTGGGTCTCCATGAGACAGCCGGGTCGCCGAAATTTCTTGTGAAATAGACATCGGTGATTTGGCTGTTTTTATTTATTCTTTTTGTGGAAATAACTTTGAATTGTGCCGCAATTGAATAAAAGGATTATGCTTCTTTTTCTTTTAATATTATATATAATTTCATATAAAATTCTTGACATTGATATGTTTTGTAGTAAATGTGATGAAAAATAAATATCAATTTCTTGGGATTAACATATGAAGTATGAAAATAGAGTAAAGGAGATCAGAGAATCTCGCTTGTTAAGTAAAGCCGAACTGGCACGCAAGGCAGGAGTCTCTTCTCTAACTATTGGTAGAATCGAGCGAGGCGAAAGCTGCCGCCTGGAAACAATGAGGAAAATAATCCTAGCTTTGGGTTATTCGCTGGAGGAAAAAGAAAAGGTTTTCCAGTACTGATTACTGACAGGAATACTATATGTTTTTTTTAAACAAGAAAAAAGAAGTCATCGGTATTGATATTGGGTCCAGCTCAATAAAGCTTGTTCAGCTTAAAGAGCATAAGGGCGGATATCAACTTGTTAACGCAGGTATTATACCGCTTCCTCCAGAGGCTATTGTTGACAACACTTTAATGGACAGTTTATCTATTGTTGAGGCTCTAAAAGGCATCACTTCAAGTCTTGGTGTCAAGATAAAGGATGTTGCTTGCTCTATATCTGGAAACTCGGTAATCATACGTAAAATATCTCTTCCAGCCATACCTCCTGAAGAATTGGAAGATCAAATCAGTTGGGAGGCAGAGCAATATATTCCCTTTGATATTAACGATGTAAATATCGACTTTCAAATTCTCGGCCCTGACAGCATTGATCCTTCCAAAATGAATGTACTGCTTGTAGCAAGCAAAAAAGATATTATCAACGACTACCTGGCTGTATTTAATGAAGCGGGTTTGCATCTGTCGGTTGTTGATGTTGACTCCTTTGCTGTGCAGAATGCTTTTGAAGTCAATTACGATATTGAGTTAAGTGACGTACTGGCTTTAATAAATGTTGGTGCTGGCGTTACAAATATCAATATTATCAGAGACGGGATTACTTTGTTTACTCGTGATGTTCAGTTGGGAGGCAACCTTTATACCGAAGAAATTCAGAAGCAATTAGGTGTTAGCAGTGTTGAAGCCGAATCGCTCAAGATGCTGGCTTATGAAAACAAAAATGATGATCTTTACGATGTTGTCGGCAAGGTGAACGATACAATTACACAAGAAATAAAACGTTCTCTGGATTTTTATAACTCTACCGCAAATGATGATAAGATAACCAAGATATTTATCAGCGGCGGCTGTTCTAAGATGTATAAGCTTTCAGATAACATAAGTGAAAAGCTGGGATTGCCAGTAGAGATAATTAATCCTTTTGCAAAGCTGCACTATACAGAAAAGGATTTCGACTCTGAATATCTACAAGAGATTGGGCCGTTAATGGCGGTATCTGTCGGGCTTGCCATAAGGAGGGTAGGGGACAAATGATCAAAATTAATCTCTTACCTGTTAGAGCTGCAAAAAAAAGAGAGACAGCTGTACAGCAAATTTCGGTTTTCAGCATCGGTGTGATTTTAGTACTCGCTGTTATCATGACAATGTACTTTGTGAAACGCTTTCAAATCACAGATGCTCAAAATGATATTTCTACTGCCAACAATACAATAGCTTCTCTTAAACAGAAAATTGGAAAACTGGAAGAGCTTAAAACACTCAAGGAACAAGTAAAGAAGAAGCTTGATGTATTGAACCAGTTACGAAAAAACAAGACGGGTCCAGCTCAGAGACTCGCAACCCTTAGTGATACTGCACCAGGGCATCTATGGTTAACCTCTTATTCTGAAAATAACGCAGATGTCAAAATTTCAGGTCTTGCGGAAAATGAAGAGCTGATAGCTATTTTCATGCGCGCGCTTGAGTCATCGACCGATTATACGGGAGTTGAACTTGTTGTATCCGAACAGAAAGAGGCGGATGGCGCTAAGCTGAAACGTTTTGATATGACCTGTAAGTTGCGTTCTTTCGCAGAAGCCACGGCAAAAACACAATCACCCACAGCGACACCCCCTGCAACTGCTGCACCAAAGAAATAAAATATATTTCAATCAACAGGATTGGACTGTCAATGCATCCACAAGTTGAAAAAATACTTAAACTGCCGACTAAACAAAAGCTACTCCTTTTTGTTTTGGTCATGCTCCTTGAGGCTGCGGCGTTACTTTGGGGTTTGTATCGTCCTAAGTATCAGGAACATGAGAAGTTGAAAAGCGAATTAAGCAAACTGCAAATTGAGATAAACGAGAAAAACAGAATTGTCGCCAATATGCCTCGTTTGCAGATGGAATATGATCAGTTGAATCGCGAACTGGTACAGGCTTTGACGGAGCTTCCCAACTCCAAGGAAATTCCATCGCTTTTGACGAGTATTACAACACTTGGAACGAAGGCTGGTCTTGATTTCCTGGTTTTTAAGCCCAAGAGCGAGGCTCCGAAGGACTTTTATGCCGAGGTCCCTGTGGAAATTACTGTTGCCGGTTCATTTTATAGTGTAGCTAATTTTTTTGCTGCCGTTTCTAATCTCCCTCGTATTGTTAACATAACCAATGTTAACTTTGCTGATGTTAAGCCTGTAAACTATCGCATCGTTACAAAGGTTAACTGTCTTGCTACGACTTTCCGCTTCCTTGATAAGAAAGAGATGAAGAATGACCCTAAAACTGTCAAAAAATAATCTATTGAGAACGGTTTTGATCGGAATTTCAATAACGCTATTTTGCATTCAAGGGTGTAAAAAAAGCGAGCAACCGCCTGCACCTGCGACTCCGGCAAAAGCTGCTGCTCGCCCTCCGATTGTAAAGCCGCCCGAAAAGCCTATTCAGAAACAGCTTAGCTCCTCATCACCTTTAAAAGCTGCGCCGGTCAATCAATTTGACTTTAGCTCAAAAAGGGATCCGTTTAAACCAGATGTCACCATGAAGAAGACGGCAACTCCTGTTCGTGCACGGACGAAAAAAATTAGTACATTTGCTTTGCCGATCAATAATTACGATGTAAATCAGTTTAAATTGATCGGGGTCATTTCTGGCGGCAGGGAAACTCGAGCGATGATTACGGATCCTGCTGGTAAGGGCTATGTTATTAAGGTTGGTATGATTATCGGCAAAAATGATGGTCGCGTTATGTCTATTACAAATAGTGGTGTCGATGTTTTAGAACAGTTTACGGATGATAACGGCAAGACGCGTAAAGAGTATATTAGAATTAACCTGCCCAGGAAACAATAAGGAGTTCTGCATGACGTGGATGACAAAAGAAATGATTGTTCTGGTGGTTTCCATTGCAATTATGGCGGGCATCATGACGAGTATAACGCCAAGTGCTGCCGAATCCGCACAGGACACCTCTCAAAGAGCGCTCAAGGCATTGTCTACGCTTGAGACAGTCGTGGTAAATGGAGAGGGGGATAAGGCAGAACTTGTGATAAAATTGTCTGCTCCGGCAACGTATACCAGTTACAAGACAACCGCGCCATTGCGGCTTATTATTGATTTGTCCCAGACTGCGCAAGGAACAATTTCGACACCGATCGAATTGAACAAGGGTAATTTCAAGAGTGTTGTTGTAAATCGTTTCGATACTGATGCTGGTGTGTTGACCCGCTTGGATATAGCATTGGTAAAGGATGCGGATGCCAGCTTATCTACATCAAAAGAAAGGCCTGGCGAGATCCGGGTGTCTTTTCCTACATTGGCTACTCAGCCAGTGGCTCTAAATTCTTCCAGTGTGAGTGCTTCTGCTGTTTCGCCTGCTTCGGCTAAAGTCAATATGATATCACCAGATACGTCCCTGGCTTCTGAGCGTACGTTAGTTGCTAACGGCAAATCAGAGCCGACAGATGCCTCTTTTCGAACGTTGACTGCTGTTTCAGTAAAGGACGATTCAATTGTACTTGCCATAGATGGTGGTGCCGGAGAGTTCAAGACATTCCGTTTAAATAAACCGGAGCGTTTTGTGATTGATCTTTTCGGGGTTAAATGTGCTTTGGCTCAGAGAATACTTTCTATTAACTCTTTAGGCGTTTCTTCGGCACGCTTTGGAGTGTATCCAGGTAAGGTTCGTATTGTATTTGATACGGTGAATGGCTCATTTCCTGAGGCAACTGCAGTCAAAACAGCAGATGGTGTAAAGATAGTTTTGAAGAACGCAACATCAGCCAAAAATTCAAGGGCACAGACGATCACCGCATCGAATTCAGAGGCGGTGCCTGAACCTGTAGATAAGATGTCTGCAACGGAGCCGTCTACAGAGACGCAGCTTAAATCAACTGCCCCAGCAGCTCGCGCTGATGCAAAAGCTGGTCCGCACGACGGAGCAGCAAGCGTTGAAATGATAGATTTTCAAGTGGTTGATGGTATTTCTCGTGTAGCTGTAAAGGTCATAGGCGAGTTGCATGTAGATGCGCCAATTAAAACTCCAGGATTTGTTACCTTAACAATTAAGAATGCAGTTCTGCCCAAAAGATTGCAGCGATCACTAGAAACAAAAGGGTTTATTTCACCGGTTTTGCGAGTAACGCCTCTCCTTGTAAAATCCCGTAAAGGGACCGACACGAAAATTCGTGTTGCCGTCAGGAATTCCGCACCGTTTGAATATCGGCAAGAAGGGGATATGCTCTTCCTGGATTTCAAAAATCCAGAGGGTCTAACTGCTGACAACGCGGCAGCAGATCTTCAGAGTCGGCAGCCGCAGCATATGCGGGTATCAAAGAAATCTCCAAGTAAAAACGCAGAACTTGCATCTGCTTTAAATTCCCATGCTGAACTTTCTGAAAAGCCTGTTGGCACTGCGAAAATATACAAAGGGCGCAAAGTGACGCTGGAATTTGCAGATGCTGATGTGCGTAAGATATTCCAACTCTTGTCCGAGGTCAGCAATAAGAATTTTGTACTGAGTGACGATGTTACTGGCTCCATAAGTATCAAGCTGGTAAATGTGCCTTGGGATCATGCATTGGATATTATTCTTGATGCTAAGGGACTTGATAAGCGTGAGGAAGGCAACATAATTATTATCAAGGGTAAGGGCAAATTTAAGTCTCAGGCAGAAGAAGATTTTGAGCTCAAGAAAGCAAAGCTGAAATCCACTGAACTTGAAACCTATCTGTTTAATATTAATTATGCAAATGCGGAAGATATTGTCGTTCAATTTAAAGCAATGTCGACACCAGACATTGGCGCTACTGTGAATAAGGATACTCGTACTAATAAAGTAATCGTCAAGGATGTTCCGCAAGCGATTAAGAGTATGCGAGAGCTTCTTAAGGATTTGGATATTCCAGAAAAGCAGGTCATGATTGAAGCGCGTATTGTTGAAGCAACATCCACCTTTACCCGTGACCTAGGTGTCAATTGGGGGCTGCATTATAAAGATGGTTCGGGATCAATATTGGGGATTAGTGGCCTTGACAGCGGATTTGGTGGTTTGACTACCGTACCGGTACCTACCTCTGGTACCAATACGTCGGCATCCGGCGGTAGTATGGGAATTTCCTTTGGAAGCTTAGCCTCTAATGTTCAGCTGGATCTGCGACTCAGCGCTGCTGCCACTGCCAACCTCGTAAAAATAGTATCAAGTCCGAAAGTGTCAACTCTTAATAATAAAACCGCCAAGATCCTTCAGGGCCAACAAATTCCCTATATTTCTGCTACGTCGGATAAAGTAGAAACCAAATTTGTTGATGCAGCTTTGTCGCTTGAAGTGACACCTCATATTAATCCCAACGGAACCATCAGCATGAAGATTGATGCGAAAAATGATTCAGTGGGTCAAGCAGCATCAGGAAGTTCGACCCCAGCCATAAATAAGAAAGAGGCTACTACGGAAATGCTGTTGAGAGATGGGGAAACAACGGTTATCGGGGGGATTTTTGTCGATAGCGATAATGATACCGATGAGGGAGTTCCCTTTTTAATGGATATTCCTCTTCTTGGAAATTTGTTCAAATCAAGTAACAAGACAAAGAATAAGACCGAGTTGCTGATATTTATAACGCCAAGAATATTAGGAACTTCTTCATAGTTTGTGCACTAAATATGATAATGTAAACAGTGCTTCAATAATTTCGTAAGGAGGAATAGTATGAAGTTTTTGTTTCAGCGGGTATTGCTTATGGTTTTCTTGCTTTTTTTGTTGCCGGGATGTGGTGGTAACGATAATAATGGTAATTTAACGGTCACTCCGAGCCAAAGTTCCATTGGAAGTGGCAATGCGAATGTGAGTTTTACAGTACAGTATTCAAATTCTCAAGTAAGTGACTACCAAGGTACCGACGTAACCATTAATACAACTGTTGATGGCGCTTCTATAGATTCACATACGGAGAAATTTTCTTCAAATGGCATATTGATTTTTTCATATGGTCCCATTAGTGCCGGTAGTACTGTTGTGCTTAAAGCACAGGTAGGTGATATAGTTAGATCTGGTTTTCTAACGGTAACAGCTAGTACTTTATCTGCTTCTCCCGGCACGCTTAATTTAACCGGTACAGCGGCAGGTACTTCGCTGACTTCGACAATAAGTGGAGGCGTTGCTACTTACTCTCCAGTTAGTACTACTAGCTCTAATATAAGCGCAACTGTGTCCGGTACAGTATTGACTGTAACTAAATTGAATACCAACACTGGAACGGCATCTGTTGTTGTTGGTGATAGTTCTTCACCTCAACAAACAACAACAATTACTGTTACCTACTAGCTTTAGTTTGTATGAAATGTAAGTAATTGAATGTCAAATGCTTAACAATGCCAAGGAATTCCTTGGCATTGTTAAGCGACAAACATTTGTTATGTACTAAGATTCGATTGAATTTAAGGTCTTTTGAGCATATTAAAGTGTATTGCTATGCTGTTTTGTCAGAAAAAGTATTACTTCAGTGTCTTTTTCATCTCCAGTACATTCCCTCCATTCAATTTCTTGTACACCACCGAATCCATCAAAGATCTGATGATAAATATTCCGCGCCCGGTTTCATTGAGACAGTCCGAGTCGAAGGCAGGGCAAGGAATTGTATTTAGATCAAATCCTTCCCCGCTGTCATAAACTTTTACGTCAAGCTCCTTGTCCGTAACACTTATGTGTATTTTTACTTCTTTGTCGGGATCAGCGGCGTTGGCATGTTTTATGGCATTGGCCATGGCCTCTGTCAGCACAACATTCAGATTATGGGCAAGGGAATCTTTGTTGTTCTGCAAGCGGCAGATTTCTCTGACCATACTTTCACCGATTTTGCCTATCAAGCTTAGATAGCGGGTTTGATTGGGCACCTTGATTTGAATTGTTATTTCGTTTTTCATGGTTCCCTCGCACAAATCGGTGCGCACAGCATTAACTATCAAGTGCCTCGTCAACGGTTTGGAAGATGTCAAAAACACGGTGCAGACGGGTCAATTCGAACATAGACTTAACCTGCGTCTGAAGACCGGCGAGTCTGAGCGACCCCTGGCGGGTTGAAGCGTTTTTAAAACCTGATACAAGAACCCCCAGGCCGGAGCTGTCAATAAACCGCACATCCTTAAGATCGACAATTAATTCCGTTGCTCCCGATGCAAAGAGTCTGTTCATCTCCGCTTTTAATTCCTCGGAATTGTGTGCATCCAACCGCTCTTCCCGCACAAAAATGATCATCCAATTACCGTTTGCTTCTGTTTTCAGATTCATAGCCTCTCCTTAAAAAAGTACATTTAAAAAAAACGGAAATACTTCATATGGTAGCTCAGGGTATCCTCGAAGCTAGGAACATCAAAGAATTTTCAAAACCACCAGTGAAATGTCATCCTGAAAAGTTTCCAGTTCAGTATACTTGGTAACAGCAGAATAAAACGAGTCAATAATGTCTTTTGCCGGAAGGTGATGTAATGTCTTTAAGTGGGTGCATATTCTTTGTGCACCAAATAACTCTCCTTCGCGATTTCTTGCTTCGATTAGACCGTCCGTGTAAAACAGCAACACATCGCCCTTTACGAGCTCTATGCTGCGTTCTTCAAAAATCACCGACGGTTTTACACCGATAATTAGCCCTTCTGCATCAAGCTCGATGAAGGACTTTTCGCCTTCGCGGCAGATAATTGGCCGGTTGTGCCCGGCATTTGCGTACGAGAGACGACCAGTGGCTGAATCATACTTTGCATAAAACATGGTAATGAATAGCTCTGTTCTTGTCAGGTCATCGTAAAGCTGGGTGTTGAGCAGTTTTAAGATGGTGGATGCGTTGTGTGCAAAATTGACCTGGGGGCGAAGTAGAGTTCGTACCTCGGCCATGATAAGGGCAGCGCCGACACTATGACCGGATACATCAGCTATGAGGAGATCAACGGTGTGGTCGTCCCGTAAGAAATAATCGTAATAATCCCCACCCACGTGGGTTGCTGATATGCAGCGCCCAGCTAATTCAATACCAAAAAGATTCGGCGCCTCGCTTGGTAGGAGCGAGGTCTGAATTTGTTGGGCAATCTCCATGTCTCGATTAATCCTGGCATTCAGCAACAGAGCTTGCTCCTTTTGTGCACGCTCACGTTCTTTGGCTTCAATTTCGCTGGAGATGATAACCGCCTGTGCCAGTTGGCCGGCAAGGCTTTCAAGCAGTCCGGTGAACTCCTCGGTAAAAAGCCCAGGAATGGTTTTAGAAAAAACGGCAATAATGCCGAGTGAGGTTTCACCCTCGCGCTGAATGGGAATATAGGCGCATGAGACAATTCCGCATGCGATGGTATGATCAAGTACAATTTTATGGCTGACCAGAGCGGTATCATTTATCACATATGTCTTGTTTGTGGTTGATACGTTGTCGCAAAAAAAACCGCTTTCGTGGATCCAGTCGCTTACGGAATTTTGGCTGCTTAGACTACTGCGGCAGCTTTTTATCGTTAGTTTTTTGTCTGCGTCACGAAGAAAGATTACACCTATATCCAGTTTGAATTCTTTTAATAGAAAATCCAATAGATCATTCATAATAATCTGGAGATCAAGGGGGCGGTTGATTATCTCCGATGCTCTGAGGCGGACAGAAAGCGCTTCCCGGCTCTGGTCGCGTGAAGTTCTTACAGTGCTGAAAATGTCATAAACCAACTCCATGCGAGAGCCCATGTCTGACAGAAAACTGTCTACAATGGCTCCTGCAGCGGCTGCTCCAACCGATCCAGCCAGTGTTTTTTCTGTAAAGCGCTTCAGGTTTGGCAGTTCGAATTCGGAAACATTTCCATTTGCATTAATAGGACGGTCTCCAATGTACTTGCCAATGGCTTGCCGCGCGTCAGTTTCTCCAATGAATTTGGCCATCAAAGTGGCAAACTGGGCAATAGTTACCGGCTTTGAAAGGCGCTTGGTTTCGGCAAGATAGCGATGGCGCCGTTCCATTTCAAATGCCCCAATGAATTTTGCAACCTGATCTCGTTCCCGAACGTCCTGTTTGAAGATGAATGAGCAGATGATATAGCTGCCCACATTGAAAAACATACTCCAGAACAAGGAGTGGCTCCAGAGATCCATTCCAGAGAGACCAAATAATGCTGTTGGCTTAAGTAGCGAGATCCCGAACGGGCCGTTATTCAGGATAGAAACGCTGATCCAGCCGGATTGGGCAAAGGATGGCAGAAGCAGGGTATAGAGCCAGATAAAAAAACCTAATGAAGTGCCGGTAATAGCGCCGATTCTGTTGCTTCGTTTCCAATACAGGCCGCCCAGCATGGCCGGCATGAACTGAGTTGCTGCAGAGAAGGAAATCATTCCCGTGTTGATCAATGAAAAGGTGTCGCCCGCAATGAGATAGTAGAAGTAACCAAGGAAAATCACCAGAAAGATGCCGAAACGCTTAAGATTTATTAGCAGATAAGGGAACCAGGCCCGTGGGGTGAAGCGGACGATGACTGGCATGAAAATATAATTGAGCAGCATTGTTGAAGTGGTTACAGACTCGACCATTACCATGCTCGCAGCAGCGGAAAGTCCTCCCAGGTAGGCGAGCATTGCAATTGCGGGGTGACCGGATAGAAGAGGAACATTCACCATAAAGAAATCTGAATTTGCTGTGCTGCCGGTTGCCAGGAAACCACCCAATGCAATCGGCATGATAAATAGATTGATTAGGAAGAGATACAGCGGAAAGAGCCACATGGCTTTGTTGACATGACTTTCGTTGATATTTTCGATCACCATGACATGAAACTGGTGTGGAAACAGCATAATGGCGCCCATAGACATGAGCAACATGGTAAAGGGTGGGATTGTGCCGGTGCTTGCATATGCGGTACTTAGTGTGAACAACTGGTTGAAAGCGGCTGGCTGTGCCTCGCGAAAACGAATAAAAATATCGCTGAATCCGTTATACAGAAAATAAGTGATGAAAAAACCAACTCCAACAAGGCTGATTAGTTTTACTAATGATTCAAAGGCAATAGCTGCAATCAGTCCTTCATGGCGCTCGGAAGAAGCAAGTTTGCGTGCTCCGAAAATCACGCTGAATAGGGAGAGGATCAGGGTAAGCAAAAGTCCGCTGGGGACTGATACTTTGTATGCGCCATGGGACAAGTGGATGGAATCGGCCGAGAAACCGCTGATGAGATAAAAACTGGTGGAGACGGCTTTTATCTGAAGAGCTATATAAGGCATAATGCCCAGCATGGCAAAAACAGTTACCAAAGCTCCCAGGCAGGAAGACTTTCCATAGCGCAGGCTGATAAAGTCGGCGATTGAAGTTATGTTGTTTTCTTTGCTGATTCTTATTATGCGGCGTAATAGAAGAAACCATGAAATTGCTGTCAGAGAAGGGCCCAGATAGATTAGAAGGAAATCAATGCCAGTTGTGGCCGCTTTGCCGACAGCGCCGTAAAATGTCCACGATGTACAGTAGATGGCGATGGATAGCGTATAGATATATGGGTTGTCGACGATGCTCCGACCGGCTTCTTTGCGGTAATGGGCATACCAGGCGATCAGAAAGATCAACAGAGTGTAGAGCGTTGTTATGAGTGTTGTCTGGATAAGGCCGTTGTTCACGGCGGGCGTGTCCCCGTTTTTTTTGCGTCAGAGTTTCCAATGGCAAGGGTGAATAAAAAGATGATGAAAATAGAGATTCCCCAGCCAACAAAGAAATAAGCGAACAGAAGCGGAAGGCCAAATAGTACGTCAGGTTTGTCGAAGATGTGGAGGAAAGGAAAGTTTAGAAATATGAAGCCGAAAACAAAAAAAATAATCCATGATTCGCGCAGTTGTAAGCGGTCCAGTAGTTTTTGACGCAGCCGCTTCAGCATTTCAGGCAAGCCTCTCGTAGATCATGCTTGTAAGGGCGCACGGCGACATAATGGCGCGAATGGGAATGATAAGTCCCTCTTCAGGCTTCGGAGGCTCGAATATCTGGCGTTGGTTGTTGAGTAGTTCCGCTCTTCCATCCGATACTGTCCGGCCGGATGCGAGCCGGGCGCTGAGCCGGCGACGGTTGATTGCTTCGCTGCATGAAACATAAAGGATTGCAAAGCGCGCATCGAAGCGCTTTGCCAGGGAAGCAAAGGCGAGACGATCATGTTCATGGATAAAGCATGCATCGACAATGACGGACCGTCCTGCCGCAATTTCAATCTCAGCCAATCTCAAAAGTTCATTATAGGTGTCCGCGTTGTTTTGTTCGGAGTAGATGCTCTTGCCGAAGGCAACGGGAACGGCTGATAAAGGAACAATGCCGGCCATCTGTTTGCGAACGATGTCTGAATTGAAGCTGGTGATTCCCAACTCAAAGGAAAGCTGGCCGGCAAGTGTGCTTTTTCCACAGCCCATAAGTCCGCACGTGATAAATAGGGTTGGCTGGAGCTTGCTGCGTTCAATATAGCCCCGTGCCAGTCTGAAGTATTTAATGGCCCGCTGGGTAGCGGCGGCTTGTGCACCTTGGTCGATGCCCGTGTCGCTTGCCTGAAAACTTTCAATTTTACCCCGTACAAAGGCGCGATAGATTTTGTAGAAATCGATAACAGCGAGCATCTCGTCGTCGCCCGATGCTTCTTGGTAAGCTGCAATGACTTCCACGGATAAGTCGTGACGCCCATGAAAATCCAGATCCATGAGCAGAAAGGCTACATCTGCGGCAGTATCGCAGCAGCGGAAACGATCATTAAACTCGATACAATCGAAAATATAGGTAGCACCATTAACCAGGCAGATATTTTCCAGATGGATATCTCCATCACATTCCCGAATGAATCCCCCATTGATCCTTCTGTTGAAAATATCCGCATTCTGATTACTGAATGATACTACCCAGTTTTTTACATACTCCCGTTCCAATGCCGGAAGGGTTGTATTCTCAAAGGCACTAGCCTGTTCAAAATTTTCATTCCAGTTGTAGAGAATGCGATCGAGACGGCCGTATTCGGAGATGGTGGGTGAAGTTGGCACAGTACGGTGAAATTCAGCAATTGCCCGGGCAACATTGCGTAATTCCAAGGCGGTAACGGTGTCGTTTGTTACCAGCCGGTCCAGCATTCTCTCTGCCGGCAAGCGTTTCATTTTGACGGCATAGTCTATGACCTGACCGTTACCCTGAAAACTTGCTCCCCCGGGAGTTTGGCGTAATTCGACTACGCCCTCATATATGTCGGGACAGAGGCGCCGGTTATATTTTACTTCTTCATTGCAGTAAAAACGACGCCGATCGATGGTGGAAAAGTTGAGAAAACCAAAATCAACCGGTTTTTTTATTTTATAGGCGTGGCTGTCTGTAAGAAATATCCACGAAACGTGGGTCTGCACCATTTCGACTTTGCTGGTCGGCTCCGGATATGCGTCGGGTTTCAGGAGTGATTTCAATATACTTCGTATCATTATGCTGCCCCATTTTGCCTTAAAGAGTAGCATCAAACCAGCTTAACCGCAAGCTCTCAGGCATCATGATAATCATTTGACGCACCTACTGTTTCATGTTAGCTTTTATTACCTTTTTTCTAGAAATGGACCGTATTTGCGATGAAATTTCTCATGAGCATGCTTCTGTGCGCTACGGCGCTTTTTTCTTGCGCTACCATTGGTGAGCATGCACCCTCGAATTCTCACCAAATTTCTGTTGTTTCCGATGCGCATTCCCGTGCCTTGTATCTCTACTCTCGAGCCCGGTTGGCAAGTCTTGAGGGTGATTATGTCGGCGCTCTGAATAATTTGCGGGAAGCTATTGACCAAGACCCGTCCTCTGCGTTTCTGTATACGGCGATGGCCGAGAATAAACTTAAAATCGGGCAGGTCCAGGAGGCGCTGGAGTATATTAATCAAGCTATCAAGCTTGATCCCGCCTTTCGCGAACCGTATGTCATGGCCGGTGTTTTGATGGCTTCGGCCGGCAAAGATTCCGAAGCCGCCGTTTATCTCCGAACCGCCATTAAGCTTGATCCCTCCAAAGAAGACGCTTATTTGCATTTGGCGGTCTCGTTGACGCGTTTGTTCGAATACGAAGAAGCGGTCAACACCCTTAAAGAGCTGGTTAAAACAAACAGCGAGTCGATATTGGGATACTACTACCTTGGCCGGACCTACAGCCAGATGAAGCTTTATCGCGAAGCCGTGGGGTATTTTAAGAAAACTCTTGAACTACGGCCCGAATTTGCCCAAGCCGCCATTGATATGGCTGCTTCTTATGAGGCTCTTAGTGACTATAACAAGGCCATTGAGGTCTATCAGGGGCTTCTGGATGAAGACGAGGGACGGTCTGCCGTTTTGCAGCGCTTGATTCAGCTTCTCATTCAGCAGCGCAGGTATGAAGAAGCTTTGGAGTATCTCAACCAGTCAGTCGAATTAGGGTTAAACGGAGCGGAAACAATGCGCAAGATCGGACTGCTCCACCTCGAACTGGAGCAGTACGATGAAGCTATCACTGTCTTCAGCAATTTACTTGAAAAAGATCCGAGCGCCCATCCCGTCAGACTCTATCTGGGAATTGCATATGAGGAAAAGGGCGATCTCGATCGCGCCTATGCTGAATTTCTAAAAATACCAAGTGACTCATCGGCTTATATCGACGCAGTGGGCCATATTGCCTTTATACTCTCTGAAAAAGGCCAAAACGACGCTGCCATTGATATTCTGAAAAACGCCATTGCCGTAAACCCCAGCCAGATTGAACTGTATCTCAATTTATCAATGATCTATGAAACAGCCGGAAAGCCGGATTCAGCTCTCACCCTGCTTCTGGAGTCTGAAAAACTCTTTCCGGGGGAAACTCGTCTGCAATTCCGCATAGGCGTGCTTTATGACACGATAGGTAAAAAGCAGGAATCCTTTGGCCGAATGAAAAAAGTGCTTGCGATCAATCCCAACGATGCCCAAGCGCTTAATTATCTAGGATATTCTTATGCTGATTTGGGAGTAAATTTGGACGAGGCGTTGGGGTATCTGAAGAAGGCGGTCGAACTGCGCCCCAATGATGGTTTTATTCTGGATAGCCTGGGGTGGGTTTACTTTAAGATGAAAAAATACGATGAGGCGGTTAAAAATCTTGAAGAAGCTAACCGGCTTGTTGATGACGATTCAACTATTCTTGAGCATCTGGGAGATGCCTATCTCGCCCGGCATGAGCATAAAAAGGCGCTTAAAACGTACAAAAAGGCGCTGGAGCTTGATCCTGACCGCAAGGAATTGGTCGACAAGGTACGCAAGGTCAAAGGGGAGCAAGGTGAGCGATGACGTGGCGTTACCGTTGCAGGCTGTTCCTGCTTGTTGCCATGGTTGTTTTCCCGGCTTGCACCCAGTCACCCCCTCCCTCCAAACATCCCGTCATCAAAGGCGATAAACCTGCATATGGTGATGCGCTTATTGAAGGCACCACTGGTGAAGCCTCCACGCTGATTCCGATTCTGGCCTCCGACTCTGCATCATTTGATGTTGCAAATCAAATATATAACGGCTTGGTTAAATACGATAAGAGCTTTAATTTAGTCGGAGACTTGGCTGAGTCTTTTACCGTGTCTCCTGATGGTCGAGAAATAATATTTCACTTGCGTCGTGATGTAAAGTGGCACGACGGCGTTTCTTTTACTTCCCGTGACGTGCTGTATACCTACAATGTTATTGTGGATCCCAAAACGCCGACTGCCTATGCTGAAGATTTCAAACAGGTCAAGGCTATATCCGCTCCGGATGAGCATACAATTAAAGTGACGTATTCTTATTCGTTTGCACCGGCTCTGGCTTCATGGACTATGTATATGCTTCCTGCCCATCTTCTGGAGGGCAAGGACATTACCAAAAGTTCTCTGGCGCGTAATCCTGTTGGAACAGGTCCATATCGCTTTAAGGCATGGATAGCCGGTCAAAAGATCGTATTGGAGTCCAATCACGAGTACTTTGAGGGACGTCCCTATATTGACCGCTATATCTATAGTATCATCCCTGATACTTCTGCAATGTATATGGAACTCAAAGCAGGCTCCATTGACCTGATGGGGCTGACTCCTGTCCAGTATGCTCGTCAGGCCACCTCACGTCAGTTCTCCGCACGGTTTAACAAATACCGCTATCCCGCAGCAGCATATGCATATATGGGTTATAACCTGCGCCACCCTTTGTTTCGGGACAAGCGCGTCCGGCAGGCCATGACGGCGGCCATCAACAAAGAGGAACTTATCCAGGGAGTGCTGTTTGGAATGGGGCAAATAGCTCATGGCCCACTTGCTCCCGGGCGTTGGGCTTATAATCCTCATATTAAGGATATCGCTTACAACCCCCGGCATGCCGCGCAACTTTTGGCCGAGGCTGGGTGGAAAGAAAAAAACAACGCGGGGATTCTTGTAAAAGATGGCAAACCATTTTCGTTTACCGTTTTGACTCATCAGGGTAACCAGCAGCGTCTGTTAGCAGCACAGATTATCCAGCAACGGCTCAAGTTTGTGGGAATCGATATGAAAATTCGTATCGTAGAGTGGGCCACGTTTTTAAAGGAATTTGTGGATAAAGGGAATTTTGAGGCTATAATGCTTGCCTGGACTATAACGCCGGATCCTGACATGTTTGATATATGGCACTCAAGCAAAACAAAACCAGGTGAACTTAACTTTATTGGTTACAAGAACGATGAGGTGGATCGGCTGCTGGTGGAGGGACGCAGCACCTTTGATATTGAAAAACGCAAGCGGGCCTATTTCCGTATCCAGCAAATTCTGGCGGATGAACAACCGTATACGTTTCTGTACATTCCTGATGCGCTTCCAGCGGTAAGTTCGCGTATTCGGGGCATAGAGCCGGCTCCGGCCGGAATTAGATATAATCAAATCAAGTGGTATGTTCCAAAGCGGGACCAAATACACTAATTTCCTTTCCTCAAACTTTCAGCGGATACCCACAACGTTATGGAGCACTGAAACGTGACCTATTCACGTGCGTTGTGCTGTTCAGTCCCAATTCCTGGTATTTTCATTTAGCTTTTTTGTCTGGTCGGTACGCGAAAGTAATTGACGCGTCCGGACGTATATAGCCATTGAACAGACTTTTTACTGGCTTTTACAAAATTTGCATCCTTGGTAGGATGCGTTAAGATCATTATATCGAATAGTGGATTTTTTTGTGGGGAGGGACAACGCTTCATGTCTGAAAAACAGTATGATCTGATTGTTGTCGGTGCTGGCCCTGGCGGGTACGTGGCCGCGATTAGGGCCGCGCAATTGGGTATGAAAGTGGCGGTGGTGGAAAAAAAATCCACTCTGGGCGGAGTGTGTCTCAATGAAGGGTGCATTCCCAGCAAGGCTTTGCTGGATTCCAGCGAATTATTTGCACAGGCGCGGGATAAATTCGCCCTGCACGGAATCGGTATCGAGTCCATCAATCTCAACCTTGGGGCTATGATGCTCCGCAAGGATACAGTTGTTAAAAAGCTGACTGAGGGTGTCGATTATCTCTTCAAGAAGAATGAGATCGAGCGAATTCAGGGGACTGCGCTTCTTAAAGGGGCGGATGCTGCCGGGCGGCATCTGGTTGAAGTAAGAGGGGGAGATGCGCATTCGCAGGCACGTGAAGGGCAACAGAGCCTTGACGTCTCCTCTGACACGGTACAGGCATTGAGAGCGCCAAAGGTGATTCTGGCTACCGGCAGCGAGGCGATCGAACTGACCGGCATTCCCTTTGACGGCCAGGTAGTGGTTAGTTCGCGAGAAGCTCTGTCATTCGACAAAGTTCCGGAGCATCTGGTTATTGCAGGAGGCAGTTTCATCGGGCTTGAGGTGGGATCAATCTGGAACCGGTTGGGCGCAAAGGTAACGGTGATCGAGATGTTGCCCCGAATTCTGCCGACAATGGATCGTCAGATTGCAGATGCTTTGCACCGTGCGCTTCGTAAGCAGGGGATTCAGTTCAAACTCGGCACTCGCATTACTGGTGTACGGCGTTTGGGAGCCAAAGCAATCGTGCAGTTCAATGCCGGTGCTGGCAGCGAAGAGGTCGATTGTGACAAAGTCTTGGTAGCCGTTGGGCGGCGGCCGTTGACTGCAGGGTTGGGGCTTGCGGAACTTGGTGTGAAGTTCGATGAAAAGGGAAAAGTCGTTGTCGATGACCATTACCAGACCTCGGTCCCTGGGGTGTATGCAATTGGCGATTTGGTTGCCGGTCCATTGTTGGCCCACAAGGCATCCGCAGAAGGGGGCGCGTGTGTCGAGCAAATGAATGGTCAGGCTTCGGTGGTGGAATATGAATGTATTCCGGGCGTTGTATATACGTGGCCGGAGGGTGCCAGTGTGGGCCAAACCGAAGAGAGGTTGAAGGAGGCCGGCATCCCCTACAGAAGCGGGCGTTTCAACTTCAGCGCCTTGGGGCGGGCTCGTTGCTTGGATGAAACCGAGGGATTCGTCAAGATCCTTGCTCATTTGGAAACCGATCGGCTGTTGGGGGTTCATATCGTTGGACCGCGAGCTTCCGATCTGATTGCAGAAGCAGTGAGTGTGATGAGTTTTGGGGGCACGGCGCGAGACATCGCTCTGACCAGCCATGCACATCCAACCCTGAGCGAAGCGATCAGAGAAGCGGCTTTAGATGTCCATGGCGAGGCAATACACGCATAATTCCAATTCCAAATCAAAGCACTATCTTCGTTGGCTCGTCAAAGGCTCCTCAATGTACGTATTGTACACCGCCAGCGCCTTTTTTCTCGCCGCCTTGATATCATCTTTGATTTGAAAATGGAATAAGCCGACGTGAAAGGATGATTTACGTGCCTAAAAATCTGACGACCAAAATTCTGGAAGCCCACCTTGTGAAGGGTAAGCTTGTGCCTGGAAGCGAGATAGCAATCCGCATTGATCATACCTTGCTGCAGGATGCTACGGGCACCATCGCCATGTTGGAGTTTATGGCCATGGGAGTGCCGCGGGTAAGGGCTGATCTGGCTGCCCAATACATTGACCACAACCTGTTGCAGACTGATTACAAAAATGCCGATGATCACGCCTTTTTGACCAGTGCTGCCATGAAGTTCGGTGTGCATCTCTCCAAGCCGGGAAACGGCGTGTCTCACCAAGTGCATCTGGAGCGGTTCGGTGTTCCGGGGTTGACACTGCTGGGCGCGGATTCCCATTCTCCCACGGCTGCCGGTATCTCGGTACTGGCCATCGGCGCCGGGGGATTGGATGTGGCGTTGGCCATGGCCGGTCATCCCTTTAGTCTTCCCTGTCCCAAGGTAATGGGGGTCAGGTTGATTGGCAAGCTTCCCGACTGGGTGTCTGGTAAGGATGTTATTCTTGAGATGCTGCGCCGCCATTCAGTCAAGGGCGGTGTTGGAAAGGTCATTGAGTATTATGGGCCTGGCGTGGCTACGCTTTCTGCAACCGATCGAGCCACTATTGGCAATATGGGAGCTGAGTTGGGAGCAACCTCGTCCATCTTTCCTTCGGACGAGCGGACACGGGAGTTTCTCGAATCGCAGGGGCGCGGAGAATGCTGGACTCCACTGGCAGCTGACGAGGGAGCGAGTTACGACGAGTATGATGAGATCAATCTCTCTTTGCTGGAGCCGTTGATTGCGTGCCCATCGTCTCCGGATAATGTGGTGCGGGTAGCTGATGTGGAAGGTGTCAAGGTTGATCAGGTACTGGTGGGAAGTTCGGTTAACTCATCGTTCCGGGATTTGATGACCGTCTGTCGCATTCTGGAGGGACAGCATGTTGCTCCTCACGTTTCCTTCCATATAAACCCCGGCAGTCGCCAGGTATTGGAGAATGTGGCCGAACATGGCGGAATCATGACGCTGTTGCTGGCTGGCGCCAACATTCATCAATCCGGGTGTCTCGGCTGCATCGGCATGGGGCAGGCTCCGGGCACCAATCAGATTTCGCTCAGGACTTTCCCGAGGAACTTCCCCGGCAGGAGCGGTACCGCTGATGATAAGGTGTATCTTTGCTCGCCGGAAACGGCGGCGGCGGCGGGAATATTCGGGGTGATTACCGATCCGCGCAAACTGGCTGATATCAAACCGTATCCGGCGGTACAGAATCCGGCAAAATACCTGCTGGAGGATTCCGGTATTATCTTTCCCTTGGACGATACGTCGGAGGTCACGATCAAAACCGGCCCGAATATCGTGCCATTCCCTGAATTTGATCCGCTTCCGGAAACGCTGAGCGCCGAAGTTGTCATTGTGCTTGGTGACAACATTACAACGGACCACATCATGCCGGCCGGAAATAAGGTGTTGCCGTTGCGCAGTAACATTCCGGCTATCAGCGAGCATGTTCTCGAACAGGTCGATCCGGATTTCCCTGCCCGCGCCAAAGCGGCAGGCAGTGGCATCGTGGTAGCCGGAGAGAATTACGGTCAGGGCTCATCCCGCGAACATGCCGCCATAGCGCCGCGCTATCTGGGGGTTCGGGCTAAAATTGCTAAAAGCTTTGCCCGCATCCATAAAGCCAACCTGGTTAACTTCGGCATCCTTCCACTGGTATTCAAGCAACCTGCGGACTATGAGTGCTTGACCCAGGGGAGCAAGGTCTCCTTTCCCGACATTCGGCGGTTGGTTCAGGAAGGTGCACGGGAAATTCCGGTGCTGGTAGACGGCAAGGAAATTATTACGGTGCTTGATGTTTCCGAACAGCAGCGTCTGGAGCTATTGGCAGGGGGAACGCTCAACCACGTCAAGCAGCATGGCGGAAAATTCGGAGTAACATGATGTTTAAGGCGCCGCGAAAAACCAAGATCGTAGCGACGCTCGGCCCGGCCAGTTCATCTCGTGAGATGATCACTCGACTTATGAATGCCGGTGTGGATGTTTTTCGTCTTAATTATTCACATGGCGATAGTGCGCAGAAATTGCAGATTATTCAGTTGATCCGCACCATTTCCAACAAGGTTGGCAAACAGGCCGGGATTCTTGCTGATTTGCAAGGCCCCAAAATAAGGACCGGCATCATGGCGGGGGGCTCCATGCTGTTATCCAAAGGGCAGAATGTTGCTATCACAACCAGCAATGTCCTTGGAGCTGAGGGGATCATTCCTACAACCTATGCTTCTTTGCCCAATGATGTGCGGATTGGTTCAAGGATTCTGCTGGATGACGGATTGATGGAACTAAAGGTCGTCGCTGTCGAAGGTGATGATGTTCGCTGCCATGTAGTAACCGGAGGTGTGCTGAAGAATAACAAGGGTATTAATTTGCCCGGAACGTATGTGTCTGAGCCGGCGTTGACGGATAAAGACCTGCGCGATCTTGACAGTGCCCTTGAAGCTGGTGTTGACTTTATCGCTCTTTCCTTTGTGCGAACCGCCGAAGATGTGGAACTGCTCAAACGAATAATATATTCAAAAGGGAAGGATACGCCGGTTGTCGCAAAGATTGAGAAACCCGAGGCGCTGAGAAACTTCAAGAAAATATTAAGTTCGGCAGATGCAATCATGGTGGCCCGGGGAGACTTGGGTGTGGAGGTGCAGGCCGAAAAAGTGCCTTTCTACCAAAAAAAAATCATAGCGGCATGTAACGAAGCCGGTAAACCGGTTATTACAGCTACTCAGATGCTGGACTCAATGGTGCGTAACCCACGACCGACCAGAGCGGAGACTTCTGATGTGGCTAATGCAATAATTGACGGCACTGACGCGGTTATGCTTTCAGCTGAAACCGCTGCTGGTGATTATCCTGTCGAAGCCGTCGAAATAATGAGCCGTATTGCTCGGGATGTGGAGAACACTCATACTTGGCCGATAAAAGGCGACCGGAAAGCCTCGTCTCCCAGTATTTCCAGGGCGGTAGCGGAATCAGCGTGCCAGGCTGCATCTAGTCTGTCTGCCAAGGCAATCGCAGTATTTACCCAAACAGGAAGTACCGCATCATTGATTTCACGTTTTCGCCCCAATATACCCATACGAGCATTTACCACATCCAGAGAGATACAGAGCAGACTCTCACTTAATTGGGGGGTGACTCCAACAGGCATCGCCGTTATGGTCGAGCTGGATGAGGCCGTAAAGACCGTTGAGAGCAGCCTGCTTGCGTCCGGGTACCATAAGGGGGACATAATTGTAATTATCATGGGGATGCCCATCGAGGCGCGGGGCTCAACAAATCTGATGAAAATTCACAAACTTGGCACGGGCCGTTTCTTTGAAATCTACTGAACCGGTTGCGTGTCGAGGCGTTTAGGCTATAATTTTTTCACGACCGTGTATTTTTTATTGACTCTGAGTTCTTTGTCGTGTT
>MTLD01000637.1_pt5 | contig 85758 bp, 83 predicted proteins | sample 1982471 | NCBI WGS metagenome assembly MTLD01 (sample SAMN05712604, study PRJNA340218) | biofilm metagenome | isolation source: sample SPM anode biofilm adapted to -50 mV | place: USA | collected 2012-02-03
GGCGGCCTCTTCTGGCGGTGCCAGAAGTGCGGCAAGAAGGCCCCCCTGGATCCCAATTCCAAAGGGTGCGGCTGCGGTGAATAAAAAAGGGGGGCTCTGAAGAGCCCCCCTTTTTCCGTTTTATCCGCCTCCATACGCGCCATCCGCCGCATCCGCGTGCGGCGCCTTTCACCTTGTCTCTAGGGCTGAAGCTCAAGCCACGATGCCTCTTCGCCGGGAGCAGCACCGGCGGCGGCCTCACTGGAAAGGACCTCCAGGAGCTTCTCCTCTGAGAGCGGGCGGTAGAAGTAGTACCCCTGGAACTCGTCGCAGCCGCGTCCTGCCAGGTACTCCGCCTGCTGCCTCGTCTCGACCCCTTCGGCTATCACATGGAGGTCCATCGCCTTCGCTATGCCGATGATCGCGTCGACTATGGCCCGGTCATCCGGGAGATCGCAGAGTTTATTGATGAACCCCCGGTCGATCTTCAGGTGGTCGATGGGGAAGTTCTTCAGGTACTGCAGTGACGAGTAGCCGGTCCCGAAGTCGTCGATGGCTAGCGAGACGTTCAGCCCCTTGAGGCGGAAGAGCTTTTTCACCGTCTCCTCGACGTTGTGGATCAGACAGGTCTCGGTGAGCTCCAGCTCTAGCCACGAGGGGTGGACCCCGCTTTGCTGCAGGGCCTCCTCCACCGTCTTCGAGAGGTCCCCCTGGGTGAACTGCTTCCCGGAGATGTTCACCGCCATCCGCACCGGCATGACCCCTGCGTCCTGCCACTGCCTGACCTTGGCGCAGGCGGTGCGGAGCACCCATTCGCCCAAGGGGAGGATAACGCCGGTATCCTCGGCGAGCGGTATGAAGGAGTCGGGCATCACCCTCCCCTTTTCCGGATCGTTCCAGCGCAAAAGCGCCTCCACCGCGTTGATGCGCCCGGTCTTGCGGTCCAGTATAGGCTGGTACTCCAGGAAGAACTCCTCCCTTTCCAGGGCGCGCCTGAGCCTGAACTCCAGCTGCATCCGCTCGTGCAGCCTCTCGTTCAGCTGCGCACTGTAGAAGCAGAAGTCGCCACTCCCCTTGCTCTTCGCGTTGTACATGGCGATGTCGGCGTTTTTCAGCAGGGTCTCCGGAACGTCGCCGTCGTCGGGGAAAACGGAGATACCCACGCTCGCCCCCACGTAAACTTCCCGGTCGCAGACCTCATAGGCGGGAGTGATGCAGCCGATCAGGTTCTTGGCGATGCTGCTCGCGTTGTCGTCCTTCTCGAAGGTCGCCACCACCACGAACTCGTCCCCGCCAAGCCTCGCCAGCGTGTCCCTCTTGCGCACCGACTTCTGCAGGCGTTTTGCCACCTCGATCAGGATCTGGTCCCCCGCCTTGTGCCCCATGGTGTCGTTGATCACCTTGAAGCCGTTCAGGTCCATGAACAGGGTCGCCACTTTCAACCCCTCCCGATGCGCCATCCCGATGGTCTGCTCCATGCGGTCCAAAAGCATGCGGCGGTTCAAAAGCCCCGTCAGGCTGTCGTAATAGGCGAGCCGCTCCAGCTGCTCGGCGGTCCTCTTCTTCTCCGTGACGTCCTCGAGCAGCGTCGCCACCATGCCGTAACCCATGGGGAACGCGGTGAGCGAGAAGATGCGACCGGTGGTATTTTGCTCAAGCTCCAGGGTCACCTCGCCCCGGGCCTGCAGCGCCGAAAAGATCAGCTCCGCACTCTCCACGAAGAGCCCGTCCAAAAGCTCCGTGATCCAGCTGCCGATGTCGTCCCTGCGGAAGCCGAACACAGTGATGGCAGCGGGGTTCACGTCGGTAAGCACCAGGTCGGCGGAGCCGTCCTCGCGCCTTGAGGCGCGGTAAAGCGCGAGTCCCTCGTTGAGCGACTCGTAGACCGCGCGGTACTTCTCCTCGCTCTGCTTCAGGACCTTGTACGCCTCGTCGAGGGCGCGCAACGGCACGGTCCTCAGCCGGAAGAAGGCATAGGCCCCAACCAGCGCGCCCCCCAATAGGAAGAGCAGGGTCCTGATGAGGAGCGGGAAAAGGGAGCGGGAAACCTCTAGGAGGGCCACCTTGTGCCCGGCGTCATAAACGGGGAAGGAGACGGAATAAAGCGGCCGCGGCAGCGCCTCCCCGTTCTCCGCGATCACCTCGCGCTTCAGGTTCAGGATCCTTCTTACTTCCTTCACGTCAGGCTTGGAGCGCTGCCCCAGCAGCTCTTTCAGGCGCAGTTCTTCGAACTCCCACATCTGGGGGTTCGCCACCACGAGAGCGCCGACGACCCTAGCGTTGATCTCGCCTTCGGCATCCAGCATCCCCTTCATGTGCGAGAAGGACATGAGGTAGTACATGGCCGGGGGGACCACCGTCAGCATCGCCGAGACGATCAACGCGATAAAAGTGGTCCTGCGCCTTATGTTTTGGCTTTCCTGGGTCATTTAGTCCCCGTCGACAGCAGCCCGTGCCTTGCTGCCAGCAACTTTCCCTTCTTAGAGTTGAGGAATTTGACGAACTTCTCCACCGCCGGCGTGCCCCCCTTCCTGGCCACCAGGTACAGGGGTTTCGCGTAGGGGTACTTCCCCTTGGCCAGGGTGGCCACGCTTCCCTGGATGCCGTCCAGGCGCAAGACTTTGACGCCGTCGGGCTGGGAGAGGGGAAGGGAGAGCGCCATGAAGGCAAGGGTCCCGGGGGTCTTTTTCACCGCGTCGAAGGCTTCGTTGTCGGTGATGCCAAGGAGCATGTCCTTGCGCGCCTGCGCGGCGGTGACGGCGAGATCCATCTCCGGCGAGATGCTGCGGATGATCTTGGTGTCGGTGTCCTCGTTGGGGCGCAGCACCACGCGTACGTAGTCACCGTTGGACCACTTCGGTATCTTCCCGGAGAACATCCCCGCCACCTCGTTAAGCGTGATGTTAGTCTCCCTGCTACGCGCATTGGTCACCAGCACGAAAGGGGTCTTGCCGTAATCGAGCTGGACCAGCCCCTCGGCGCTTTCCGCCGGTTTCAGCGAGCGCCCAGAGATGGCTATATCCAGGGCGTTCTTGGAAACCGCCTTGATCGACGCCGAGCTCCCGAGGCTTTTCTCTAGATGAACCCGGACCCCCCTGTTTTCCTTCTCGAAGGCCTCTATGATCGGCCCCATCAGGGCCACTCCTGCCCCGGTGCCACTGATCCTGACTATCTCCTGGGCCGACGCTGCCTGCCCCCCAAAAAGCGACAGACAGAGCGCCAAAGCGATGGGGACAAACCGCTTCTCGAAAATGCTCATGCAACCTCCTCCGCAATTATCCTTTTATGAACAGGCGATAAACCGCCGTTCAACTTATCGGCCTTAAGGCCTCCGCGCTTGAGTTTTTTTGTTCATGAACAGCCTCAAGGCGGACATTCATGAGCGGGCGAACTGCACGAAACTGTCCCCCGCCCCTACCTGCCGGCTGAGAGAAGCAACCCGTGCTTCTGCGCCAGAGCCCGCGCCTTCTTCGACTCGAGGAACTGCAGGAACGCCTTCACTCCAGGGGAGGGGTCCTTCCTGGTCACCAGGAAGATCCTTTTGGCGTATCTGTACTTCCCGGCGGCGAGTTTGGGCAGGGTCGCCGGTACCCCGTTCAGGCGCGCGATGTTGACCGTGCCGGGCTCGGAGAGGGGCATGATGAGGGGCATGAAGGCGATGGTTCCGGCGGTTTTCTTGAGGTGTTCGAAGGCCTCCTGGTCGGTGATGCCCATCAGCATGTCCGGTCGCGCGTGCGCGGCGGTCACCGCCCGGTCCATCTCCGGGGAAAGCGAACGCAGCACCGTTGTGTCTATGTCGTCGTTCGGACGCAGAACCACGCGCACGAAGTCGCCGTTCCTCCATTTGCCCAGGGTCCCGGCGAACATGGCGGCGAGCTGTCCCGTCGTCACGTTGTCGAGCTTGGTGTCGCGGTGGGTGACGACCGCATAGGGAGTCCTGCCGTACTCGTACCAGGCCAGGGTGGGTAGCTTTTCTTGCGGCTTGAGGTCCCGCCCCGGGACGGCGATGTCCAGGGCGCCCTTGGCGATCGCCTTCAGTGAAGCTGCGGAGCCGACGCTTTTCTGCGCCTCGAAAGTTACGTCCGGGTGGCTCTTCTGGAAGGCAGCGATCAAGGGCTTCATCAGGGTCACGCCGCAACCGGTGCCGTTGATCCTGATGGTTTCGGCGGCCGAGGCTGGCTGCCAAGACAAAAGGAGAAGGAGCAAGGCGGAAGCGACCCTGCTGGTGAGATGCGGGTGAGACATGATGCGCTCCTTTTTTGTTGGTTCACGGGGATGCTTTTTATAGCAGGAAGTCCACCACGAGCCCCTTGATCCTGATGATCTGGGCGACGATGCGAATGTGGTCCTTTTGCTCCCGCATCACCAGGTGGTAGAGGAGGTCCGCCTCCTTGTCGATGACGGAAATCACCTCGTGGGCGCGCCCGGTCACCCCGCCGCTCAGCAGTTCGACCCGGTAAGCTTCGGCCGAGACCTTGCGGGCCATGGTGCCTAACAGTTCGCGGAACGCCTTGAAGTTGGCGATGGTCGGCTCCTTTTCCAGGACCTCCCCCGCCTTGTCGATCTCCTCCTTCAGGCGCTGCAGCTCCCCTTCGTACTCGGTGCTGCTCTTGGCGATGGCGCTGAGCCGGCCGGCGAAGAGCTGGCCTGAGGAACCGGTAACCCCTTTGGCCGGCCCCCCCTTCCCTTTCTTGGCGATGGAGCGTGATTCCGATTTTTCGTTGATGCGCATCAGGCGGCACTCCGCGCCCCCGGCGCCCGCGCCGGGAGGGAAATGAAAAGGGCCCCGGAGGTCCCGGGGCCCGAGGAAGGTAGACAGGGTGGCTAGTTCTTTACCACGTTGGCGGCCTGCGGCCCCTTGGCGCCCTGCACGACCTCAAAGGTGACCGAGTCCCCCTCGGCGAGCGACTTGAATCCGTCTCCCTGGATCGACGAGAAGTGCACGAACACGTCCACCCCGTTGTCCTGCTCGATGAAGCCGAATCCCTTAGCGTCGTTGAACCATTTCACCACACCGTTTGCCATTACTTTTTCTCCCCTTGCTGCTTTGTGTTATATGGGGCGGCGGGCTCGCGCCGGCCGCCCCTTTTGCGTCTTGGACGCATCTGCTGCCTGCCGTATTACACGTTTATGAAAAGCGTGTCAAGTTTGCCGGTTACAGGAGACGCCTTTACCGGGTGCCGCCTGCCGGAGTCAGGCGGTCGCCGCGGGCTGCTTCAAGGCGTCACTCCCCTTTCCCGCGCAACCGCATGCCTTGCCCGCGGAAGCGGCCTTGGCCTCGGCGTTCAGGGTCGCATGGGCGGCCGAGAGGCGCGCGATGGGGACCCTGAAGGGGGAGCAGGAGACGTAGTCGAGACCGACCGAGTCGCAGAAGATGACCGAGGCGGGGTCGCCGCCGTGCTCGCCGCAGATGCCGAGCTTGATCCCGGGACGGGTCTGGCGCCCCTTCTGGCACCCCATGCGCACCAGTTCGCCCACACCCTGCTGGTCCAGGGTCACGAACGGGTCGTCCTCGAGGAGGCCGTTCTCCACGTAGAAGGGGAGGAACTTGCCGGCGTCGTCGCGGGAAAGGCCGAAGGTGGTCTGGGTCAGGTCGTTGGTGCCGAAGGAGAAGAAGTCCGCCTCGGCTGCGATGGCGTCGGCGGTGATGGCTGCGCGCGGCAGCTCGATCATGGTCCCGATCAGGTACTGCACCTTAACCGCGTAGCGCTTGATCACGTCCTCGCAGACGGTGACGGCGTTGGCGCGCATGACGGCAAGCTCCTTGGTCGTCGCCACCAGCGGGATCATGATCTCGGGGACGATCTCGAAGCCCTCTTCCTTGACCAGCTCGCAGGCGGCTTCCATGATCGCCTGCACCTGCATGTCGTAGATCTCCGGGAAGGTGATGCCGAGACGGCACCCGCGGTGGCCGAGCATCGGGTTGAACTCGTGCAGGAACTCCACCTTGTGCTTCAGGGTCTGCACCGACACACCCATGGTGGCGGAGAGCGCCTCGATGTCCTTGTCCTCCTGGGGGAGGAACTCGTGCAGCGGCGGGTCGAGGAGGCGGATGGTGACCGGGAGCCCCTTCATCTCGCGGAAGAGCCCCTTGAAGTCCCCCTTCTGCATCGGGAGGATCTTGGCGAGCGCCTTCTTCCTTCCCTCGAGGTCGGCGGAGAGGATCATCTCGCGCACCGCGGCGATGCGGTCCGCTTCGAAGAACATGTGCTCGGTGCGGCAAAGGCCGATCCCCTCGGCGCCGAAGTCGCGGGCGGTCTTCGCGTCGTGCGGGGTGTCGGCGTTGGCGCGGACCTTCATCCTGCGGAACTTGTCGACCCATCCCATCAGGGTGCCGAAGTCGCCGCCTACCCCTGCGGCCACGGTCGCGACCGCCCCTTTCATCACCTCGCCGGTGGAGCCGTCCAGGGTGATCACGTCACCCTTCTTGATCACGCTGCCGTCTTTGGCCACGAACTGCGCCTGGGCGTAGTCGACCTTGATGTCGCCGCAGCCGGCCACGCAGCATTTGCCCATGCCGCGGGCGACGACCGCCGCGTGCGAGGTCATGCCGCCGCGGGCGGTCAGGATCCCCTGCGCGGCGTGCATGCCGTGGATGTCCTCGGGGGAGGTCTCGACGCGAACCAGGATCACCTTGTGCCCCAGCTTCGCCAGCGTCTCCGCCTCGTCGGCGGTGAAGACCACCTCGCCGGAAGCGGCGCCGGGCGAGGCGGGGAGCCCCTTGGCGATCACCTTCTTCTCGGCGTTGGGGTCGAGGGAGGGGTGCAGCAGCTGGTCCAGCTGGCTGGGGGCCACGCGGAGCACCGCTGTCTTCTCGTCGATGAGCTTTTCGGAAACCATGTCCACCGCGATCTTGATGGCGGCTTTCGCCGTCCTCTTGCCGCTTCTGCACTGAAGCATGTAGAGGATCCCCTTCTCGATGGTGAACTCGATGTCCTGCATGTCCTGGTAGTGGCGCTCGAGGATGTCGCGGATCTCAGCCAACTGCTTGTAGCATTCGGGGAGCACCTCCTCCATGCTGGGGAGGTCGCCCGGCTTGTACTTGGCGCGGTTGATCGGCTGCGGGGTGCGGATGCCGGCGACGACGTCCTCGCCCTGGGCGTTCACCAGGTACTCGCCGTAGAAGTAGTTCTCACCTGTCGAGGGGTCGCGGGTGAAGGCGACGCCAGTGGCGCAGTCGTTACCCATGTTGCCGAAGACCATGGACTGGACGTTGACGGCTGTACCCCAGTCAGCCGGGATGCTGTTGAGCTTTCTGTAGGTGATGGCGCGCTGGTTCATCCAGGAGCCGAAAACGGCGCCGATGGCACCCCAGAGCTGCTCTTTCGGGTCCTCGGGGAACTCGACCCCGAGGGTCGCCTTGATCTTCGCCTTGAACTCGCCCACGAGCTCCTTCCAGTCGGAGGCCTTGAGGTCGGTGTCCAAGTGCACGCCGCGGGCGTCTTTCTTCCGCTCCAGAAGGTGCTCCATCTCGTCCTTGGGCATCCCCATCACCACGTCCGAGTACATCTGCACGAAGCGGCGGTAGGCGTCGTAGGCGAAGCGCTCGTCGCCGGACTGCGCGATGATACCCTGCACCGTGGTGTCGTTGAGACCCAGGTTCAGGATGGTGTCCATCATCCCCGGCATGGAGGCGCGGGCGCCGGAGCGGACCGAGACCAGGAGCGGGTTCTTGGCGTCGCCGAACTTCTTGCCCATGAGCGCCTCGACCTGGGCCAGGTTCCGCTCCACCTCGGCGGCCAGCGACGCCGGGTAGTTCCGGTCGTTCTTGTAGTACTCGGTGCAGACCTCGGTGCTGATGGTGAAGCCGGCGGGGACCGGGAGGCCGATGCTGGTCATCTCGGCCAGGTTAGCGCCCTTCCCCCCCAGGAGCTCCTTCATCTTGGCGTTGCCGTCCGCCTTGCCAGCGCCGAAAAAGTAGACGTATTTCGTTCCCATTGAAACCCTCCTTAGATGTTTTTAATAAGTTTGGAGCTCAGAGTATACACATTATTTTTTACAAAGGCAAACAGCCGCAGGCCTGTCTTTCCAGGCGCATACGGCTGTTTACGTGAGCGTTATTGCTGGTCTTCTCTGCTGCGGATGTAGTCGTCATCTCTGCCTTCATCTGCTTCCGCTGCAGCTTCTTCATCAGGGCGACAACCTCGAGAAGTCCGCCAGGCGTCCGAAGAGCCTCGCTATCGCTGTGAGGAGCGCCAGGCGGTTCTGGCGCACCCGTTCGTCCTCGGCCATGACCATGACCTTTTCGAAGAAGAGGTCGACGGCCGGCTTCAAGGTAGCTATCTCGGTGAAAGCCTCGAGGTAATCGGCCTTTTCCAGCGCCCCTGCCACCTTGCCGGCCACCTGGGTCAGCGCCTGGAGCAGTTCCCCCTCGGCCGGTTCCTGGAAAAGCTCAGCCGAGACCGGGGCGTCCACCCCGTCCTTGACGATGTTGCAGACCCTCTTGAAGGCGACGGCCAGCGGGCCGAAGTCCTCGCGGTTCCTGAACCCGGCGAGCGCCTCGATCTTCGCGGCAGCCTCGACCAGGTCGTCGAAGGAGACCGATACGACCGCCTCCACCGCGTCGGAGGGGAAGCGGTCCGCCATCAGGTTCACGAAGCGCCCGCGGAAGAAGTCGAGGACGTCCTTTTGCACCTCGGCAATGGGCCGGGTCGCCTTGGCGGAGAGGAGATCGAGCGACGCCTTGACGAAGTCGGAGAGCGGCTCGCGGTACCCCTTGTCCAGGATGATGTTGATGATCCCCAGAGCCGAACGCCTGAGGGCGTACGGGTCGGCGGAACCGGTGGGGATGAGCCCGACGGAGAAGCAGCCGCAGATGGTGTCCATCTTGTCGGCGAGCGAGACGAAGGCGCCGATGTCGGAGGCGGGCAGCTCGCCGCCTGCCTGGGTCGGGAGGTAGTGCTCGGCGATGGCGTTGGCCACGGCCTTCTCCTCGCCGTCGTGGAGCGCATACTCGCGCCCCATGATCCCCTGCACCTCGGGGAATTCACCCACCATGCCGGAGACGAGGTCCGCCTTGCAAAGCGTCGCCGCGCGCTCGACCTGTTTCTCCACGCCCGGGTTCAGCCTCTGGGCAAGGCGCTTTCCGAGCTCGCGGAAGCGCTCCATCTTCTCGTAGGAGGTGCCGAGCTTCGCCTGGTACACCACGCTCTTAAGCGACTCGACGCGGGACTCCAGCTTAACCTTGTGGTCCTCGTCGAAGAAGAAGCGGGCGTCGGAGAGGCGGGCGCGGAGCACCCTCTCGTTCCCCTTGACCACCACCTGCGGGTCCTCCGTGATGGTGTTGTTGATGGTGATGAAGCCGGGGAGGAGTTTCCCCTCGTCGTCCACCAGCGAGAAGTAGCGCTGGTGCTCGCGCATCGAGGTGATCAGCACCTCGCGCGGCACCACCAGGAAGTCGGGGGAGAAGGTGCCGTGCACAGCACTCGGGTACTCGACCAGGTAGCTCACCTGCTCCAGGAGCGCCTCGTCGGGAAGGACGTTCCCCTTGGCCTGCTTGGCCACTCGGTCGATCTCGGCGCGGATGATCTCCTTGCGCTTGTTGGGGTCGGGGATGACGAAATGGCGCTCGCACTCCTCGAGGTAGTGGGCCAGGTCGCGCACCGGGAAGGAAGTGTTGGCCATGAAGCGGTGGCCGCGCGAGGCGCTGCCGCTTTCGATGTTGCCGAAGGAGAAGGGGACCACCTTGCCGTCGAAGAGCGCCACGATCCAGTGGATGGGGCGGGCGAAGCGAACGTCGAAGTCGGCCCAGCGCATCGACTTCTTGAACGGGATGTTCCCGATCAGGCGCGGCAGGAGTTCGGGGAGGAGCTCTGCGGTCTCTCGGCCGATCTCGCTCTTCACTGCGGCGAGATACTCGCCTTTCTCCGTGTTCACGATCTTGAGCTGGGAGACCTCGATCCCTTGGCCGCGTGCGAAGCCCTGGGCCGCCTTGGTCGGGTTGCCGTCGGCGTCGAAGGCGTGGGCCTTGGCCGGCCCCATCGCGGTCAGCTCCGCGTCGGGCTGCCTCTCGGCGACCCCCTTCACGGCCAGCACCAGGCGGCGCGGGGTGCCGAGCGTCACGATCTCGCCGTACTCGATGCGCGCACTGTCGAATTCTTTCTTGATCAAGAGCTCCAAGTCGGCCATCGCCTTGGGGACGAAGCCGGCCGGGATCTCCTCGCATCCTATCTCCAGAAACAGATCCTTAGCCATTAGCGCCCTCCTTTCAGAAGCGGGAAACCGAGCCGCTCGCGCATCTGCAGGTAACCCTCGGCGCAGAGCCTTGCCACGTTTCTAACCTTCCCGATGTAGGAGGCGCGCTCGGTAACCGAGATGGCGCCGCGGGCGTCTAAAAGGTTGAAGGTGTGGGAGCATTTCATCACGTAATCGTAGGCGGGAAGCACCAGCCCCTTCTCCACCAGCCGCACGCACTCCTTTTCGTACATCTTGAAGAGCTGCAAGAGCATGTCGACGTCCGCCTCTTCGAAGTTGTAGGTGGAAAACTCCACCTCGCTTTCGTGGTGGATGTCGCCGTACTTGACCCCCTTGACCCACTCCAGGTCGTAGACGTTGTCCACCCCCTGCAGGTACATGGCGATCCTTTCGCAGCCGTAGGTGATCTCTGACGACACCGGTTTCAGGTCGATGCCGCCTGCCTGCTGAAAGTAGGTGAACTGGGTGATCTCCATCCCGTCCAGCCAGACCTCCCAGCCAAGCCCCCAGGCGCCGAGCGTCGGGCTCTCCCAGTCGTCCTCGACGAAGCGGATGTCGTGCTTGCCCGGGTCGATGCCGAAGACGCGCAGGCTGTCCAGGTAGAGGTCGAGGATGTTCATGGGCGAGGGCTTCATGATCACCTGGAACTGGTAGTAGTGCTGCAGCCGGTTCGGGTTCTCGCCGTAGCGCCCGTCGGTCGGGCGCCGCGAAGGCTCCACGTACGCCACCTTCCACGGCTCGGGCCCGAGCACGCGCAGGAAGGTCGCCGGGTTGAAGGTACCGGCCCCTTTTTCCGTATCATATGGTTGCTGGATCACGCATCCCTGCCCTGCCCAGTACCCCTGCAGGGAAAGAATCAGCTCCTGAAAAGTCAACACGCCGCCTCCGATGAACTCTTTATTTCAGTCTCTGCGCCATGGCAAAAAAAGTTTACTGTATCCAAACAGTTAGGCTCGCCAGGTTACAATACCTGGGAAGTGGCTGTCAAGGAATATCGGCCTGAGATCGGGCAAAAACCGCGTCTTTCACCCCCGCCCAAAGCTAAAACTTGCGAAAAGGAGCCTTATTCTTCCGGTTTACCAGAACTGGCGTTCACGGTACACTGTGGTGGGGGAAATTTCAGATGAGCCAGCAACCCGAAATCATCATCATAGGCTCGGGCTCCACCGCTTTCGCCGCGGCGCTCAGGGCGCAAGAGCGTGGGGCGGCCTCCATCATGATCGAGAGGAGCGCCCTGGGGGGGACCTGCATCAACTGGGGGTGCATTCCCAGCAAGACCCTGATCCATGCGGCCCTTTTCCGGCACGAGGCGAAGCTTGGCGAGCGGCTCGGGCTGGGCGTCCTGAGCCAGGCGCTCGACTTCCCTCTTCTGGACTCCCACAAGCTGGACGTGGTGCAAAGGCTCAGGGAAACCAAGTACCTGGACGTGCTCAACAATGTCCCCGGCCTCACCCTCATAAAGGGGATGGCCTCCTTCACCGCCCCCGACGCGGTCCGGGTAGGCGAGAGGAAGTTCTCCGGGAACCGGTTCCTCATCGCCGCCGGCGGCGTCCCCCGCGTCCCCCCCATAGCCGGCCTGGACGAAACCCCCTTCTTGACCAGCAAAAGCGCGCTCATGCTGAAGAAGCTTCCTGCCTCGCTAACCATCATCGGCGGCGGCGTCATCGCCCTGGAACTCGGGCAGATGTTCCTAAGGCTCGGGGTCGAGGTGACCGTCCTGGAGCACGGCCTAAGGGTGCTCCCCGCGGTCGAGGCCGAGCCAGCACTGGCGCTGCAGGATGTGCTGGTCTCCGAAGGGATGCGCCTGGTCCTGAACGCCTCGGTGCTGAACGTCTGCCGGCACCGCGACGGGGTGAGGGTCGAGGCGCTGGTCGGGGGGGAGAAAAAATACCTTGAGTCGCAGCAGCTACTGCTGGCGGTCGGCACCGCTCCCGCAACCGCGGGGCTAGGGCTCGAACAGGCCGGTGTCCAGGTGGACCAGCGGGGTTTCATCGTGGTGGACGAGCAGATGCGCACCTCCGCCCCCGGTATCTGGGCCGCGGGCGACGTCACCGGCCGCATGCAGATCGCAACAGTCGGCGCCCGCGAGGGGATCGCCGCCGTCGACAACATGCTGGAGACCGGCTGCAGCTGCGCCCTCGACTACCAGGCCCTCCCCATGGCCATCTTCACCGACCCCGAGGTCGGCATCGTCGGCCACTCCGAAGAGGGGGCGCGCCAGGCAGGGTTCCAGGTCGAAAGCCACACCATCCCCGCCTCCGCCATAGCCAAGGCCCACGTCACCGGTGCGCTCGCCGGCGCAGTAAAGATCGTCGCCGAGGCGGGAACCGGGAGGATTCTCGGGGTGCACCTTTGCCTGCACCGCGGGGCCGACATCATCAACGAGGCCGCCCTCGCCATCCGCTGCCGCATGACCGTCGCCGAACTTGCCGACACCCTGCACGTCTACCCCTCCATGGGTGAAGGTTTGCGCCTTTGCGCCCAGGCTTTCACCAGGAACCTGGACCAGCTCTCCTGCTGCGCCGAATAGTCCCACCTCCCCTCCCCGTCCCACGGTTCCCATTAGATTGAAATTGACAATAAATTCATGAAAGATTACCATGCTTCAAACCGGCCGCGGCTAACGGACTTACACGTCCGCCGGGGCCGCATCAGCGTCGCGCAGGCGGGGGCACGAACATGGCGGCAGAGATACTCTTCGTGGACGACAACAGGCTGATACTCCAGGCGCTCGGCGACCTGCTCAGGTCGCACGGCATCGAGGTGCTCACCGCAAGCTGCGCGGAAGAAGCGCTGGAGCTCTTCAAGAAGCACGAGATAGCGGTGGTGGTCTCGGACAACCAGATGCCGGGAATGTCGGGGCTCGAGTTCCTCCGCGAGCTCAGGAACGTTTCGCCGGACACGGTGAAGGTGCTCATCTCCTCCTATGTCGACCTCCCCACGGCGCTTGCCGCCATCAACAGCTCCGAGGTTTACCGTTACCTGCTGAAACCGTGGAAGGACGAGGAGATCGTCGAGGTGGTGCAGGAAGGTTTGCGCCGCTACCGCACCATCCACGACATACGGCGCGAGGACGAGGCGGTGCTCCGCTCCCTGGCGCAGACCATAGAGCTCAAGGACCCGAGCACCAAGGGGCACTGCGACCGGGTCGCCGTCTACGCGCTGCTGATAGCGGAATCCATGGGGATATCCAAGGAGATGCAGCGGCAGATCAAGTACGGCAGCTGGCTGCACGACTGCGGCAAGATCGGGGTTTCGGAGTTCATACTGAACGGACCGGGCAGCTTGAGCGAGGACGAGTTCGAGACCATGAAGATGCACACCGACTGGGGCGTCGACGTGGCGGAGAAGGCCGACCTCTCCGAGGTGGCGCGCAACATCATCCACTACCATCACGAGAAGTACGACGGCAGCGGCTATCCAACGGGGCTCAGGGGGGAGGAGATACCGATCGAGGCGCGCATCGTCTCGGTGGCCGACGTCTACGACGCGCTCACCATGGACCGCTCCTACCGCAAAGGGTACCCCTGCGAGAAAGCACGGGAAATGGTGCGCGAGATGGCGGGTACGGCGCTCGACCCGGCCGTGGTTGAGGTGTTCCTTGCGGTGGTCCCGGACGGGCCGCTGCCGTCAACAGACGAGCTGCGGGAGTGCGACGCGCTCCCGGCAAGGGGGAAGAAGGCCCTGAGCCTGTTGTTTCCCGCCGCGAGCTGCTGACTGTCGCCGCGGCTAGGCTAGGGAAGCCAGCGCCGCACCACGAAGCTCTTCTCCCCCGCGCTCCCCTTCGGGTACCGGTCCGCCGGCTCCCTGGTCCGCATCAGTTTCTTCAGGGTCTCCTCACTGGGGGAGACCACCACGCCGCGCCTCCCGCCGCCGCACCCCATCACGCTCTGAATGATGGAATCCTCGTCCAGCACCATCATCACGTGCCCCCTGTAGACCACGAGGTCCAGCGGCTCCAGCTTCTTCGCGATCTCGGCCGCGGTAAGCCCTGCGATCTTCACCCCTTTGCCATAGCGGGTAAGGTACGAGCTGTTCCTCGGGGTGTAGCCGTCGGTCGCCTCGTAGAGGAGCCCGGTGCAGTCCACCCCGTAGAGCGGATCCCCCTTGGGGTAGAGCGTCCTTAAAAGCGGCACCCCCTCCTTGAAGTTCCCCCCCCAGACGTAGGGCCTCCCCACCGCGACGAGGAGCCTTTTGCGTATCTCCGCCGGTTCGGGGAGGGTCCGTTGCCGCTCGCGGGGCGCCCCCTCCACCTTTTCCAGGAAGCGTGCGTCGACGAAGAGGCCGGTCTTCGTCGGGTAGGGGTAGTCGTTGGTGGTGACCCGGTACACCTTGACGCCGTCTGTTTCCTGCTCCCCCTCGATCCTGAAGAGGGTGCCGGGGAAGGCCACGAACTCGACCGGGCGCACCCCCTTGCAGGGGTCGAGCTTCACCTTTCCGCTGAAGGTCTTGGCGAATTCGGGGGTGTTGAGGACGGGGGTGGCGGCAATGGCGACGGCGTAGCGGGGGAGTTCCGCGGCATGGGCTGCCGGGGTCAATATGGGAAGCGCGAGGAGCGCAAGAAGCATCGTCTTCATCTTTTTATCCTATAGGGCTCCGGTGTTCGGCCCGAAGGCTACCGGAAGCGGCAAAAGGCGCGGCGCCTTGTCCTTCAAGATCGGCAAGAGCAGCTTCACTCCTTTGGGCTCGTTGCCGTTGCCGTGCACCAGGATGAAGCTGCCCTGGCGCGGCACCTCTCCTTTGGCAAGCCAGGCGTCGCTGCCGACCGGGATCAGCGAGAGCTCCTTGAGCCGCTGCATCAAGGCCCCGTCCGAGACGAGTCCCGGGAAGCGGAAAAACGGGGAAGGGACTAACCCCTGGGAAAGCAGGAGCTCTTCGGTCTGAAGCACCTCCTGCAGCGGGTCGGTGCCGGGCGCCAGGAGGAAGTTCTCCGGCAGCGGCACCTTGGGGTCGTAGTGGTGGTGGTATGAGTGGTTCACCCAGGTGACGGCCAGCCTCCCAGCCGCAATCTCATCTTTGAGATAGGCAAGCTCCTGCGGATGGGTCGACAGCCACACTCCTGAGATCATCACCGCCACCGGGACGGCGCGGCCACGGCCCAGCGCCGCCGCGGCATCGAAGAGGTCCCGCTCGAAGGGGCGCTTGGAGGGGCAGAGATCGACGGTGAGGAAAAGGCCCTCCACCTCGGTCTCGGCGCGGACCGCCCCGCCGTTTTGCAGCCGGTACGGAGGCGAGTTGTACCTCTCCAGCGCCCGGGCGAGCCTCGTGGAGCGGAAGAGATCTGCGCCGGCGTCGCCGCTTTTTTTCACCGAGTCTGCAGGAAGGTCGTAGCTTGCAAGCGTTTCCGGGTCGACGACCAGAAGGCGCGGCACGCCGTCGCGTTCGAAGCTGCGGACCGCGAGGAGCCTTTTTCCGGCGCGGTCGCAAACCGGTTCCCGGATCACGCGGTAGCCGGTTATGCGCGCGGCATGGGCCGGGAGGACGCAGAAAACAAGCAATAGTGCCAGGGAAAGGCAAAGGGGGGGGAGTTTCGCCAGGAGGGTTCTGCTCATCATTTTTATTCCAAAACGCTGCGTAGCGCTGCCTCTATCTTGTCGACGTCGACCCGCGTGTCGATGCAGGGGCCGTAGGGGCGATCGTTCAGGACCCCGATCACCGGGAGGGGGTAACAGTCCTTTATGCCGGAGGTTAAGTCGCGCTCGCAGGCGACGGCCAGAACCAGCTTGGGGCGCTTCTCGATGATGACCTTGCGGGCCAGCGTGCCGCCGGTGGCGACGGACATCTCCACCTGGTACTTCTGCGCCAGGCCGGCGAGCCCCGTGATGTCGCACCTGCCGCAACGCAGACACTTGTTGATGTCGCCGGTGACCTTGATCTCGCACTGGGAGAGCTGCAGGCAGTGCGGGAGCAGGATCAGGATCCGGTCCGGCTTGACCTTGAGGCGCTGCGAGAGGACCAGGGAGTTGTTCATGGCGACGAAGGACTGGCGGATGGTGTCCTTGGAGATGCCGCAGAGCTTGCCGATCTGCTCGATGAGCGGCAAAAGGAACTTGATCACCACCCCGCGCATGAACCTGGTGCCCAGGATGTCCTTCCCCAGTGCCGTGGTGAGCACCAAAAGGAGCGTGCCGAGGACCGCTGTCCCGGAGAGGACGGCGAACACGGTGCCGACGATGCGCGGCAGGTCGGGGTGGATGTTGGTGAGCCCCATGGTCGGGATCCACCACCCCAGGTAGATGAGACCCACCACCAGCAGGCAGGTCACCCCCATGAGCGCCACGAAGAGGCGCTTCTGGGGAGGCCTCTGGTATGGCCCCTTATACCCCAACCGCAGCTTCCTTCTTTCCGAGGAAGCCCCCCGGCTGGAGTTTGTAACCGGCGAGGAAGTCGCCGGCAGGCAGGCGCTTCTTCCCTTCGAGCTGCAGCTCGGTTATCACCAGGCTCCCCTTGCCGCAGGCGACCTCCAGCCCGTCGCGGCCGCAGGAGAGGATCTCGCCCGGAGCGCCGCTGCCGGAAGCGGTCTGTACCCGGAAGACCTTCAAGAACTTGTCATCCAGGAAGCTGTAGGCGCCGGGCCAGGGGGTCATGCCGCGGACCTGGTTCTTGATGGACTGCGCGTCGCGGCTCCAGTCGATCAGCCCGTCCTCTTTCTTCATTATCGGTGCGTAGCAGGTGAGGGCGTCGTCCTGCTTCTCCGGGACCAGTTCGCCCCGGGCCAGCCGGTCCAGCGTCTCGGCCAGGAGCTCGGCGCCCAGCTGCGACATCCGGTCGTGCAGGCTCTGGGTGTCCTCGTCCGGGTCGATGGGGGTAGACCGCTTCAGGAGCATGTCGCCGGTGTCGAGACCCACGTCCATCACCATGGTGGTGACCCCGGTCTCGGTCTCGCCGTTGATGATGCACCAGTTGAGCGGCGCCGCGCCGCGGTAGCGCGGCAGAAGCGAGGCGTGGACGTTGATGCAGCCGTACTTGGGGATGTCGAGCAGCGCCTTGGGCAGGATCTGCCCGAAAGCGATCACCACGATCAGGTCGGGCTCAAGGGCCCGGATCTCTTCGATCGACTCCGGGAGCCGCACCTTCACCGGCTGCAGCACCGGGATCCCGTGCTCCTCTGCCACGACCTTAACCGGCGGGGGAAGGGTCTGCTGCCCGCGCCCCTTGGGACGGTCGGGCTGCGTCACCACGGCCACCACCTGCTCGCCGCGATCGATCAGCGTGCGCAGCGTAGGGCAGGCGAATTCGGGGGTCCCCATGAAGATGATGCGCATTCCGGTCATCGATCGAGCTCCTTTGCTTCGTCCAGGGCGCGCTGGTAGCGCTTGCGGAAGATCCCCTTCTTGAGCGGGGAGAGGTGGTCTATGAAGAGGATGCCGTCCAGGTGATCGATCTCGTGCTGGAAAGCGATAGAGAGGAGGTCGTCGGCGCGGAAGGTGATTTCCTCACCGTCCAGGTTGAGCGCCTTCACCACGATGCGGGCGTGCCGACGCACGTTGGCCGAGAATTTCGGGACAGACAGGCACCCTTCCTCCTCGAACGCCTCCCCCTCGGCGTGGACGATCTCGGGGTTGATGGCCACAATCAACTCGGGCTTCTCGTCCTTTCCCGATACGTCGATGACTATGATGCGCTGGTGCACCCCTATCTGGGGGGCGGCCAAGCCCACTCCAGGCGCGTCGTACATGGTCTCTGCCATGTCCCGTGCCAGCTCGCGTGTCTTTTCCGTGATAACTGTAACCGGCAGTGAGCGTTTTTTAAGCTCAGGGTCCGGATAGGTGAGTATTCTTCGTATCATACTGTCCTTCCTTTGTCTTCAGGCTGTCGCGCCACTATATAAACTTGCCGGCAAAAAATCAACGAGATACTCATGAGCAAGGCCGCTGCAACTGGGGGGAATACGGAGGCCGCCGGCACCTTCCATGCCCCGTTGAAAACCCTGCCTAGAGGATTCGGAAAGGGGATTACGAAATATCACATAGAAATTTTCCTGTTGCCGGAAGCCTGCAGAACTGTTAGTCTGTAAATCGGTACAAATTCAACGCTTGAGCGAAACGGTCACGAGTGCCCCACCCCCTACGGGTGATATGAAGTAATACCTTTGGAGATAATGATGCCGTCGACTGACTACCATGCAGAAACCGGGGTGAGGATCAAGAAGGCAAGGCTCGCGCTTGGGCTCACCCAGAAGGAGTTCGCCGCCTCCCTGGGGATCGTCCAGGGGTTTCTGAGCGGCATCGAAACCGGCAGGAAGCGCCCCTCGGACACGCTGCTGATCGCCCTCTCGCACACCTTCGGCATCAACGCCCAGTGGCTGCGGGACGGCAGCGGCGAGAGCTTCAAGAACGATCTCGCCGCGGACCAGCCCCAAAGCTGCCGCGCTCCGCTGCTGGACGTGATACCGGACAGCTTCCCCGAAGACCCCGGCACCATACGCCGCTACGTCTCGGTGCCCGACCTCCCAGAGGGGTGCTACGCCATCGTCTGCTACGGAGATTTCATGTCCCCGACCATCCGTGACGGCGACGTGGTGATCTTCAAGCCTGATAGCGAACAGAAGAAAAGCGGCGACATCATCATCGTCCACAACCGTTGGGGAGAGCCGATCCTGCGCAGGTACCGGATCAAGGACGACGAGGTGTACCTCGCCCCCGATAACCCAGCTTACGCCCCCTTCCGCCCCGACGACGGCACCCGCACCATCGGCGTTGTGGTGGATGTCTGGCGCAAGGTCATCATTTGATCGAGCCCCGTAGAGTCCGGAGCGCGCTCGCTTCAGGCGCCCGGGCTTGCGCCGGCGGGCAGCAGCAAACCCTCCCATGAAAAGCGACAGCGAGTGCGGCAGAAGGCCGCTTCCGCGTCAAAATCCCGTCTTGCACCCCACTAAAGTCAAAAAAACCGGCGCCAAAAACCCCTAAAACCGGAACCTAAATTCAGTTTTTTCAGTGCCTTAACCAAAAGGAACGCATCTTGCTTCTCATGAAACGCTAATACCGGCACAACGACCGGCGGGAGGGTTGCGTGAAGCTGCAAGAAACCGTGGAAACTCTGAGATCTTTTGGAAGCAGCGCCCTTTTGGACGCCGATGCGGCGCTGCCGCGGCTCCTCGCCGCAGGGCGTGCCGACTCACCCTCAGCCGCCGTAAACCGCAGGCTTACCCGCTCGCGCCACCTCTGGACCCGCGAAGACGGCTTCACCATGGCCGGGGCCAGAAGGTAACCCCACACACAAGCCCCGTTACGACACCAGCTTCTTCCCCAAAAGGCGCGCCTTGGCCCGGACCCCGGGACCCGGCTCCTGCCGTTTCTCCCGAGCCGCGAGGCCGATCATGATTACCCCCACAGTCCTCCCCCCCAGAAGTTCCGCAGCCTGACGCAGCACCTTCACGATCGGGGTCAGAAACCGCGCCATGAAAGCGGGCGCCGCGCTGGAAGCGACAAGCACCGCGCGCCGCGGCCTCTCCTTACTGCGCAGCTTGGGCGCGGCCATTCCCCAGGGCCAGTAGGCATAGCAGACCAGGCGCTCGATGAAGCGCTTCATGAGCGCCGTGACGGTACCGAAGTTCATGGGCGAGGCGAGCACTACTGCGTCCGCACTTTCGACCAGGTCCAGCACCCTCACCATCTGGTCCGCGATGGGGCAGATGCCGCGCGCCCCCTCCCTTTCCTGGGTGCAGAGCCGGCAGTTGGTGCAGAACTCGATCTGCGTGTCCAGAAGGTAAAGCTTCTCGACCTGGCCCCCTTCACTTGCGGCCGCAGCCAAAAGCTCGTCCACCACCTGGTCGACGACGCCTCCCCTGCGGTAACTGCCGACTATGGCGACTACCTTCCTCTGGCCAGCCATGACGCCTCCGGGGTGAAGCAAGGGAACTCCCCTTGCACCCGCTTCCCTTCTATTGTCCCTGCTCCTCACGCGCCTTTTGCTCCTCGCGCGCCTTCTGCTCCAGTTTCCGCCTGCGCCGGCCACCGACAAACGACTCCTCGATCACGATGGCGACGAACAAAACCACGAACAGGGCGAAGATCACCCCGAGAACCTTGAACAGCAACGTCATACTGCGGCACTCCTTTTTCGATGAACCCTTTTGCCCCGGTAAAATCCGGGAAAGCAAGGTAGAGAAGGCTCCTGCCTTGCGGGTTCACCGGTTTTCTCAGATTTACTCAGAGCTTTTCCTTGCCAGTGATTCGGCTTTCCCGGCAAAAGCAAGGGACGTTAATACCCCGGCCCGGGAACCGGTGTCAAGGCAAAGCGGCTAGGACCCTCCGGTGAGCTTCTTCCAGCCGCTTCCCGCGAGCTCCAGCACGCCGCTCATGCTCCTTTGGTAGAACTTCCGGACCGGGATCCGGTTCACCAGGATCCCCTCTTCCCCCTGCTCCAGGTTCACCTGGTCCCCGGACCTGAGCTGCACCACCTCCCGGTAATGCTCGCCGCCCACCCCGAATAGGAAGGAGTGGCGGGCAGCGTCCACCAGGCAGGAAACGATGATGATGATCCCCTCGGGGGCGCCGGTCTTGAAGTCGAAGCGGGTGGTGGCGGCGACGAAGCGCCCCTCCACGGTCCCCGATCTTTTCAAGAGCTCCCCCACGTTCATCTGCTTGGGCTTCATGCGCCCGAGAGGCGGCAGCCCCCAGGGGGTGAGCGCCGGACGGGGGCGCTGCCGGTAATGGCTCGCCCGCTCCAGAAGCGTCACCACGTTGTTGTTGATCGGTCCGCCGATGGAGTGGGCGAGCCCCATGTCGAAGCGCCCCCCGGTGATGAGCCGGTGGTTCTCGACGATCTGGATCATGCCGGTCGCCCCCAGCGGATGGCCGCGCCCCTTGAGCCCCCCCGTTATGTTGGTCGGGAACGCCCCATTCTCTCCGGTCAATTCGTCGTTCAAGAGCCCTTCCACGATCCGTCGCCGGTGCACGAAGCCGAGATCGACCATGTTGATCGGCCCGAAACCGTTGAACGGGTCGTGCATGTTCACGTGGATCTTTCCGGCAAAATCGGTGATCTTCTTGATCCCCGCCATGGCGTAGGCCTCGGCCGCGGCGCGCACCGTGGCGGGGAAGCTGTGGAAGTAGGGGCGGTCGGCGATGGTGGGGATGTCGGTGGCGCTTCCGACGCCCGAGACGATCACCTCGTGCGGGGTCGCGGAGAGGAGCACCGCCGCCACCCCGTCCGACATGGGGCAGAAGTCGTGATAGCGCAGGGGCCACCAGTAGCGGTAGTTCTTGCCGGTGACGATCTGGCGGTAGTAATCCTCCAGCGGGATCTCGAAGCCGAGGTGCGCCTCGGGGTTTTTGGCGGCAAAGCGGTGCGCCCGCTGGGTCAGAAGGGCGGAGAAGGCGGTCCACTCCTCTGTGGAGAGCTTCAGCCGTTCGATCAGGGAGCGCGCCACGAGCGCGCCGCAGGCCGGCATGGAGAGCCCGAACTCCGCCTCGTCCTTGTCGATCACCCCGGCGACGATGCGGGTGGCCTGCCCGGTGGGGACGTCGCTCATCTTCTGGATGCCGATGGCGAGGACGTGGTCGCAGCGCCCGGAGGCGATCTGAAGGTAGGCGTACTCGAGGGCCGACGCCCCGGAGGAGGAGGCGGTGTCGATGAGCACCGATTTGGCGCCGGAGATCCCGAGGACCCCGGCGATCTTCGCCGCGGTATTGTCGACCCCGGAGAAGGCGACCGGGTTCTGGCAGCCGACGATGACGGCGTTTATGTCGGAGCGCTTGAGCCTGCTGCCGGCGAAGACTTCCCCCGCCTTTTCGGCCATCTCCAGAAAGCTCAGCCCCTCGCGTTCGCGCCCGTTGTAGCGCCCGACCGGAGCCATGAAAGAGGAGGCGACATAGACCTCCCGAGGCTTGAATTGCTGCGTCACATGCCCCCCTTTAAGCGGGCCCGCGGCCCGGCAAAACGGCCGAATACCGCTTGCCAGCGCCCGCCCACTCTGCTATGTATTGAAACGCTTTCGCACAATATCATCTAAGGCGGTTCCAATGGTAGAAAAAATTAAGAATATCGTGGTATTCGTGAACGACTTCCAGGGTGCGCGCAGGTTTTACCGCGAGCAGCTCGGTCTCGCCCCAGGGCAGGAGACCGAATACATGATGGAGTTCCTCCCCGCCGAGGGGACCGCACTCGGGGTAGCGCTCGCCATGCACGAGGACGCGAAGAAGCTCGTCGGCCGCCACACAGGCATCACCTTGAACGTCAAGGAACTCGAGGAGCTCTGCGCGAAGCTGACCGCGGCGGGCGCCCGTTTCACCGAGCCGCTCATGGTCACCCCCTACGGGAAGATGGCCGTAGTGGCCGACCCGGACGGCAACGAGTTCGCTCTGGTGGAGATGTGAGGCTTTCCGCCTCTCTGCTCCTGATAGCGCTTGCCGCAGGCGCGGCCTACGCGGCCCCTCCCGCGCCGCGCCCCTATAGCGGCTGCGGCATCCTTAAGCTGAGGCAGTGGGGGGCGCTGGAGCCGGAGCCCCTTGCGCTTTACCGCGAGCCGGGGCTTTTGCGTGTCGCCGAAAAGAGCGCAGCTGCGCTGCCGCGGTTGGCGGGCGACGGATTGGAGCCGCTTCTGGCCGCAAGCGAGCGGCGCGGCAGATGGACAAGGCTCTCGCTCGACGACGCGGGACGGCAGGGGTGGCTGGAGCAGCAACGCGGCTGGGACTATGCGAGCTGGGACGAATTCCTTCCCGGCCGCACCGTCCGCGTGCTCCCCGGGCTCAAGAAAAGGTGGTACTCGCTGAAGGGTGCGCCCGCAGAAGATGCGGCGGAAATCGCCTCGCTTACCCGGGATCAGCTGGTGCAGGTTATGGAAGTCGAGGAGGACTGGGTGAAGCTGGAGCGTCCCTCCGGCTGGTTCAGGTGGCGCGACCCCGACGGGCGTCTCACCGTATCCTTGCAGAGCTCCCGCTAATCACCCTGAATCCCCCTTACGGAGAGGGGCTTTCCTCGGGTCCTCCGGAGTAAGATCTCCAGATTCATGAAAAGCATTGACATCCAGATATCCTCATGCTATTTGAGGCGTCATGTATACTAACAGCGTTACATCACGTGGCTCCGTCCACGCGGCAGCAGCGGCCAGACCCTTCTAGAGCCGCCACTGCTGATTCAGAAAACAAGAAACTGAAGGCCGTGGGGGACCCCCGCGGCCTTTTTTTATACAAAATCCGGCTTCGGCTGTAATAAACGCATAACGTCCTAGGGGGAAAAAGAATGCGCAACGAGATCGTCGCTCCCGGCGCGGGAGAACTGACCTACGAAATCAGGAACATCGTTACAGTTGCCGAGAAGGTGCAACGCTTAGGGGTGAAGATCAACTGGGAGAACATAGGCGACCCCATCGTCAAGGGCGAGAACATCCCGCTCTGGATGAAGGAGATCGTGGCTGCCGAGGCGATGAACGACGACAGTTACGCCTACTGCCCGACCCGCGGCGTCCTGGAAACCCGCGAGTTCATCTGCGAGCTCACCAACAAGCGCGGCGGCGCGCAGATCACCCCCGACGACATCATCTTCTTCAACGGCCTGGGCGACGCCATCGCCAAGGTGTACGGCAACCTGCGCCCCGAAAGCCGCGTGCTCATGCCCTCCCCCACCTACACCACCCACTCCATCGGCGAGGCGGCCCACGCCAACGCGGTGCCGGTCTGCTACCGCTTGAAGCCCGAGGACAACTGGTACCCGGACATGGACGACCTCGAGTGCCACGTGAAGTACAACCCGCAGATCGCGGGGATCATGATGATCAACCCGGACAACCCGACCGGCATGGTGTACCCGGTGGAGGTGCTGAAGCAAATCGTCGAGATCGCGAAGAAATACGACCTGTTCATCATCGCCGACGAGGTGTACAGCAACATCGTCTACAACGGCGAGAAGACGGTCCCCATCTCCGACGTGATCGGAGAGGTCCCCGCCATCGCCATGAAGGGTATCTCTAAAGAGCTCCCCTGGCCCGGGTCCCGCTGCGGCTGGATCGAGGTATACAACGCCGACCGCGACGCGCGTTTCAACAAGTTCGTCAACGCCATCCTCTCCTCGAAGATGAACGAGGTCTGCTCCACCACGCTGCCGCAGCGCTGCCTGCCTGCCGTGATGAAGCACCCCGAGTACCACAACTACCTGAACGAGCGCATCACCCGCTACGAGCGGATGAGCAACATCACCTACGAGGCGCTCTCGAAGGTGCCGGAGCTGGCCGTGAACCGCACCAACGGCGCCTTCTACATGGCGGTCCCCTTCAAGCCGGGGGTCCTGAACAACACCCAGACCCTCCCCATCAAGAGCCCGGAAATCCGGGAACTGGTGGAGGGGATCGTGAACCAGCCGGGGGTGGCGCCGGACAAGCGCTTCGTCTACTACATCCTGGCCCACACCGGGATCTGCGTGGTTCCCCTCTCCTCCTTCAACACGGAGCTTCTGGGGTTCAGGGTCACCCTTCTGGAGCGCGACGAGGCGGAATGCCGCAGGATCTACCGCACCTTGACCGAGAACATCGCCACCTACCTGGCCTCGTCGAAGTAGCCGAAAAAGCCCCGCCGCAAGCGGGGCTTTTTCTTTGCTGGACCAGCGACGGCCTCCGCTAGTTCGTCCGCGAAGAGGCCAAAAACAAATCCCCCCTGCCCCCTGCCCCCTCCCGCCTTCGCGGACCGAAGCGCTACGGCGCGCAGGCCCGTCGCGAAGGGGAGAACGTCAGGCCTGGCGCGCTTCGTGGGCAAAAGGGATCCACGTTCCTCACAATTACTGAAGAACCTTTTCAAGGAGGAATCGACCCCTTTTCCCGGGGGTAAAAGAGGAGGTGGGAGCGTGCGGGAAGCGCCGGCTGGATAAGGGGGACAAGGCTGCGTGTTGATTGACTTTAGCGGCGCAACTATGGTATTCCTTTTTCCATTTGCGCTCGCGTCCCACCAATTTCCCCAGCAGAGGTTCCAATGTCCTCGAGCAAGCGAGGCAGGCGGCAGTGCCCGGCAAAGGGCGACCCACGATGGTAGACGGTTTGAAAGGCGGCACCGAAGCCGACATCGCCCCGGAAACCTTCGACGTCATAGGCCGCGTCCTGAAGGCGCGCTCCGGCTTCACCCTGGACGGTTACAAGGACAAATGCGTCAAAAGGCGCATACACATCAGGGTCCGCGCCACCCAGTCCCCCTCCCCCGAGGCGTACGGCCTGCTTTTGACCGAGAGCCCAGCCGAGCAGGAGCGCCTGCTGCGGGTCCTCACCATCCACGTTTCCCACTTCTTCCGGAACCCCACAGTCTTCGAAAGGCTCGCCGTCGAGATCCTGCCGCAGCTCCTGGCCGAGCGCGGGGAGCTCAACATACTGAGCGTCGGCTGCGCGGGCGGCGAGGAGCCGTACACGCTGGCCCTGATCCTCAGGGAGCGTTTTCCCCAGGCGCTGGAAGAGGGGCGCATCTCGCTTCGCGCCGTGGACGTCGACGCCTCTACCCTGGAGCAGGCAAGAGAAGGGCTCTACCACCCGGACCGACTGGCCGAGGTCCCGCCCGAGCTCTTGTCGCGCTGGTTCACCCCGCACGACGGGCGCTTGCGCCTGGCCCGGGAGATCCGTTCCCTGGTAAGCTTCAGCCAGGCTGACCTGAACCAGCCGCAGGAGTGGCCGCGCTGCGACCTGGTGCTTTGCCGCAACGTGCTGATCTATTTCGAGAGAGAGCGCCAGGAGACCGTCCTGAACGGCTTCGCCGATGCACTGGTCCCTGGCGGTTACCTGGTGCTGGGGAAGTCGGAGACGCTTTTTGGCACCCCCCGCCACCGTTTCAAGACCTTCTGCCCCGTGGAGCGCATCTACCGGGCCATCGCCTAACCAGCAGAAAAAGGAGTTCGACCCAATGTACATTCAGATCGGGTACAAGTTCATCCTCGGATTTTTGACCGTCGTCGCGGCCGTAGCCTTTGTCCCCTCGTGGGTGGCTGCCTTGGAATACTCCCCCGAAATAACCAACGTGCTCTCCTACGTGGTCGCGCTCACCATAGGGCTCATCCTGGGCTCCTTCTTCTCCAAGAGCTTCACCAAGAACATCGCCCTTCTGCGCGGGGCAACCGAGTCGATCAGCGAAGGGGACCTCTCCAGCGACCTCGAATTCCCGGTCACCCGCTTCCCCGACGAGACACACAGCATGGCCGTCTCCATCAACGCCATGCTGGCGAGCCTGAGGACCCTGGTGCTCCAGATCAGGGAGACGGCGGAAAGGGTGTCGGAATCCTCCAAGACCCTCAACTCCACGGCGCTGGAGATAAACGCCTCCACCGAGGAGGTGGCACAGGCGATCGAGCAGATCTCCGGCGGCGCCGAGACCCAGGCTGAAATGCTCTCCCGCAGCTCCAAGGTGATCCACGAGATGGCCATCTCGGTCGACCTCGTGGCGCGCCGGGCCAGGGAAACAGCCAAGGCCGCGCGCGAGACCAGCATCACCGCGCAGCGCGGCGGCGATCTCGCCAACGACTCGCTGGAGCGGATGAAGAGCTTCTTTGACAGCGTCGAACTGATCGGGATGCAGTTCATGGACTTGAACGGCAAGCTGCAGCAGGTAGGGAAGATCGCCGACTTCATCGTGGACATGGCGCGCCAGACGAACCTCCTTGCCCTGAACGCTTCGATCGAGGCGGCCCGCGCCGGCGAATACGGCAAGGGGTTCGGCGTCGTGGCCGAAGAGGTGAGAAAGCTCGCCGACGGCAGCGCGAAGAGCGCCACCGACATCGTCGAGATGATCGACCTGGTGAAGATGGAAAGCCGGAAGCTCCAGGAGACCATCACCGACAGCTCGCGCGGCATCATCGCCGGCAAGAAGAACATCGACACCACGGCGGACGCGTTCCGGGAGATCCTCGCCACCGTCGTCGACACCGAGCGCAAGGCCAACTCCATCGCCGACCTGTCGCAGATGCAGACCACCGGCGCGGAAAAGATGGTGAGCATGGTCGACGAGATAGCCAAGGTGGCCGAGGACAACGCCGCCTCCACCGAGGAGGTCTCCGCCGCGACCGAGGAGCAGCATTCCGCCATGCAGGAGATGGTGTTCCAGACACAGGAGCTCTCCAAGCTCGCCGAGGAACTGCTACGCTCAGTGGAGAGGTTCCAGGTGCAAGGGGAGCCGGGGCTGTGATCCCGGAGCGGCTGATCCTTTTCACCCTGGGGGGAGAGGAGCTCGCCTTGAGCCTGCAGCAGATAGGCGAGGTGATGGAGCCCCAGAGAAGCTACCCGTTCGCGGGCGCCCCGGCGCATTACCTCGGGCTGATCAATTTCCACGGCAACCTCACCGCTCTCGTGGACCTGGCGCTTTACCTGGGCCTCAAGAGCCGGCCGCTCCCCGGCAAGCTCCTCGTGCTCGACCCGAGGCTCGCCCACCTGGCGCTCAAGGTCGACGCGGTGAGCGCCATCATCGCCTCCGACCTCGTCACCGGTGAAGTGCCCGGGGACGGCCCGCTCACCGAGGCGTACCTGGAGACCCCCAGGGGGCGCGTGCGCCTTTTGCAGCTGGAGGCGCTGATCAGCGGACTGGAGGAAGGGCTTTCCCAGCCCCCGGCGCGCATGCAGTCGTAGTGGCTCAAGATTCGAAGCAACCAGGAGGAAAGCTATGGCCACGACGGTCATGATAGTTGACGATTCTTTATTCATGAGAAAGATGCTCCGCGACATCCTCAGCGAAGAGGGGTACGAAGTGATCGCCGAGGCGTCCGACGGCGACGAGGCAGTCGCGAAGTACCGGGATTGCCGCCCCGACCTCGTCACACTGGACATCGTGATGCCCAACAAGACCGGCATCGAGGCGCTGCAGATAATCATGGCGCTCAACCCGCAGGCACGCGTAGTGATGTGCTCGGCCATCGGGCAGGAATCGATGACCGAGGCGGCCGCCAAGGCCGGGGCCAAGGCGTTCATCCTGAAACCTTTCAACCCCGAGCTTGTGGCACGCACCCTGAAGGAAGTGGCCGAGGGATAGCGGATGGACATGTCGCAGTACAAAAGCCTCTTCCTCTCCGAGAGCAGGGAGTACCTGAAGACCATCGCAGACCAGGTGGTCGCCCTGGAGCAGTCCCCGGCGGACAGAAGCGCCGTCGACGCCCTGTTCAGGGGAGCCCACTCGCTCAAGGGGATGGCCGCCTCCATGGAGTACGGCGACGTGGTGGTGGTCGCACACAGCATGGAGGACCTGATGGCGCGGGTCCGGGAGGGGGCGCTCTCTTTCGAGGCGGGGGTGGCCGACCTGCTCCTTGAAGGGGTGGACCTGATCGACGCCATGCTCTCCGACGTGGAGGCGGACCGCGAGTGCACCCGCCCCCCGGGGGACTTCGCCGAGAGACTCAGGGGATACACGCCCGCGCCTGCGAAGCAGCAGGGAGCGCCGGCGGGGGAGCCCCCGGCGGAGCACCCGGCGCCCCAGGCGGGGACAGCGCCTGCGGCCGAGCCCGAGAAGGCGAAGGAGCCGGCGGGCGAGGCGAGCGGCACGGTGCGGGTGCATACCGAACTCCTGGACCACCTGATCAACCTGACCGGCGAGCTGATCACCAACAAGCACCGGCTTTTGAACGTGGCGCAGGAGGTGGCGAGCCCAGCTTTGAACGACGCAGTCTCCGAAACGGGAAAGCTTCTGCGCGCCCTGCACGACGAGGTCATGAAGGTGCGCCTTATGCCCTTCGAGGCGATCTGCGACCGCTTCCAGCGCTCGGTCCGAAGCCTCGCCAAGAAAAGCGGCAAAGAGATCAACTTCGAGCTCTCCGGCCGCGAGATCGGCATGGACCGTGGCATGCTGGAGCAGCTGGTCGACCCGCTGAACCACATCCTGAGAAACGCCGTCGACCACGGCATGGAGGAGAGCGCCGAGCGGGCGGCGCAGGGCAAGCCCCCGCGCGGGACGGTGAGGCTCACGGTCTCACGCGACCGGGACCGGATCTCGATCCAGGTAAGTGACGACGGCCGTGGGATGGAGCCGCAGAAGATGATCGAAGCGGCCATCGCCAAGGGGGTGATCACCCCCGAGGAGGGTGCGCTCCTGTCGCCGCGCCAGGCGCTGATGCTCTCCTGCATCCCCGGCTTCTCTACCGCCAAGGTGGTCACCGACATCTCGGGGCGCGGCGTCGGCATGGACGCGGTCAACGCGGCGATCCAAAAGCTTGGGGGGACCCTGGTGATCGAGAGCGAGCCCGGGCAGGGGAGCACCTTCACCCTGAGGCTCCCCATGACCATCGCCATCATCCACGGGCTGGTGGTGCAGTGCGGGCGGGTGAAGGCAGCGGTGCCGGTGACCGCGGTGCTGCGCACCGTGGAGCTCGCACGCCACGAGATCGAGACCATTGGGAAGCGGCAGATGTTCCAGCTGGATGGCGAGGCGATCCCGCTTCTGAGCCTGAACCGGATCCTGGGACTCCCCCTGGGGCGCTTTCCCAGCGGGATCCTGCCGCTTTTCGTGACCGAGGCGAAGGGGCGGCGGGTCGGCATCGTGGTGGACCGGTTCCTGGGACAGCACGAACTTTTCGTAAAACCGTTCGGCAGGCCGCTTTGCAAGATGGCCGGGCTTGCCGGCGGGGCGACCCTCGGCGACGGGGAGATCGTCACCATCCTCGACCTGGCGGGCCTTTTGTGATCCTGGCGGCGCAAAAACTGCCACCCCGCGGCTTCGGCCGGGGCAACGTCTAACCCGGAGGCTTACATCATGCCCAACCCCGCCCTGCAACAGGCCGAACTGGCCGCACTGACCGAGGTCTGCAAAATAGGGATGGAACATGCCGCAACCGCTCTGTCGCAGTTGATGGGGAAGGGGGTTTCCATCGAGGTCCCGCGCCTTAAGTTCGTGGACAACGCGAAGTTCGCCGGCCTGATCGAGGGGCAGGAGGCGACCGCGCTGCACCTGCAGATCCTGGGCAACGTGCGGGGTAGCATCCTGATACTCCTTCCCCACAAAAACGCGCTGCGCGTCGTGGAGCTTTTGCTGGGGACCGCGCCTAAGCCGGGCGCCCCGCTCTCCGAGCTGGAGCGGGCGACCCTGATGGAGGTCGGCAACATCCTCGCCTCCGCCTGCCTGAACGCCTTGGGAAACACGCTCAAGATGACGCTGCTCCCCTCGGTCCCGACGCTTATGAGCGGCAGCGGCGAGGCGCTCTTCGCGCGGATCAAGGAACAGGGCGGCGAAAGCGAGAGCATCGTCATGATCGACACCATGTTCTCCGTCTCCGACACCTTCTGCGGCGGGAGCATCTTCCTGGTACCGGCCACCTCCTCGCTGGAGGCGATGCTGGCTGCGCTGGAAAAGCAATGAAATGGTTGCGCGCCATCGGGTTGTGTGTCAAAATGCCCGGTCAAATCGCTGCCACAGCAACACACTGAGAGGTCCCGAGCCCTTGCCCGAGACCTTCACTACTTTTCAGAGGTCAACATGAAATCGATCAGAGTGTCGATGCTAGTCTTCGCGCTGGTTGCGCTTTCCGCCACGCTCTCATTTGCTGCCGAACTTTCGCAGGTGGTCCGCACCCTGGAGCAGGGTTACGCGAATCTGAACGACCTGAAGGCGGACTTCAGCCAGCGCAGCGTCATCAGGGCGATGCGGCGCGAGGAGAAGGGGGGAGGCGAGCTCCTGATCAAGAAGGGTGGCGGCAAGGACTCCATGTTCCGCTTCAACTACACGAAGCCCAAGCAGCAGATCGTCTCCAACGGCAAGACGGTGTGGTACTACCTTCCGGACCAGAAACAGGTGATGATCATGGACCTTTCCCAGCTCTTCGAGGCGGGAAACGGCATCGCCATGAACTACCTGGCCGGCCTGGGGCAGGTCTCCAGGGACTTCAAGATCGGCTTCGCCGACCAGCAGCGGGATAAAAACGGCAACTACCAGCTGGAGCTGATCCCCAACAGGAAGAGCCCGGCCATGGCGAAACTCCTGCTGGTCATAGACGGCAAGGCGGTGGAAACCTTCGTGGCCAAGGGGCGTCCCGGCACCCCGTTCCCCGTCGTCTCCTCCACCGTGGTGGACCAGGCCGGAAACAGCACCCGGATGGAGTTCAGCGACGTGAAGACCAACCGCGGCATCTCCAGCAGCAAGTTCAGCTTCAAGATCCCCGCGGGGGTCGAGGTAGTGAAGAATAGATAAAGAGGTGAAGCAGATTAAGAGATGAAGCAGATTGAGAATAAGGCAGATTGGTTGGTTTTCTTAATCTTAATCTAAATCTTAATCTAGATTTTAAGGAGGGGTTCTATGCCGTCTTTCGACATCGTTTCCAAGGTCGACATGCAGGAGGTCGACAACGCCATCAATCAGACCGTGAAGGAGATCTCCCAGCGCTACGACTTCAAGGGGTCGAAGTGCGAAGTGACCCTGGAGAAGGAAAGCATCAAGGTGCTGGCCGACGACGACTTCAAGCTGAAGGCGGTGATCGATATCCTGCAGTCCAAGTTCATCAAGCGCAACATCTCCCCCAAGTCGCTGCAGTACGGAAAAGCCGAGCAGGCCTCCGGCAGCATGGTGCGGCAGATCATCACCCTGCAGGTGGGGATCTCCAAGGAGAAGGCGAAGGAGATCGGCCAGGTCATCAAGGAGACCAAGCTCAAGGTGCAAAGCCAGATCCAGGACGACCAGCTCCGGGTCACCGGCAAGAACATAGACGACCTGCAGGAGGTGATCCGGGTGCTGAAAGGCAAAGACCTCGACATCGACATGCAGTTCGTGAACTTCAGAAGCTAGAAAAGTAAGAGGGGTTTTTTTTGAGCGAGAAGATTAAGGAAAAAGTGAGCCTGGTGAGCCTGGGCTGCCCGAAGAACCTGGTGGACGCCGAGGTGATGCTCGGTTACCTGTCGCAGGACGAGTACGAGGTGACCACCGACGAGACCCAGGCCGACATCATCGTGGTCAACACCTGCTCCTTCATAAAAGAGGCCAAACAGGAGAGCATCGACACCATCCTGGACCTGGCCGACAGGAAGCACGATGCGCGCTGCAAGCTCCTCATCGTCACCGGATGCCTGCCGCAGCGCTACCAGCAGGAGCTCGCCAAGGAGCTACCCGAGGTGGACATCTTCATCGGCACCGGCGACTACCCGCGCATCGCGGAGATCATCGCCGAGAAGAAAAAGACCGAGGAGCAGCTCTGCTACACCGGCGACCCCAACTTCGTCTACAACGACGAGGTCCCGCGGCTGCAGTCCTCGCCGCACTACACGGCCTACCTGAAGATAGCCGAGGGGTGCTCAAACAACTGCTCCTACTGCGTCATCCCGTCCTTGCGCGGCGCCCACCGCTCGCGCCCTCTGGCGACGCTCCTGGCCGAGGCCAGGGCGCTGGTGGAGGGAGGGGTGAAGGAGCTGAACCTGATCGCCCAGGACATCACCGCCTACGGACGCGACCTTGAGGACAAGCCCACGCTGGAGCTACTGATCAAGGAGCTGGCCAAGATGGAGAAGCTCAAGTGGATCAGGCTTCTCTACGCCTATCCGGACGGGGTGACCGACTCGCTGATCCAGCTGATCAAGGAGGAGCCCAAGGTCTGCAAGTACCTCGACCTCCCCATCCAGCACATAAGCGACCCGGTGCTCACCAACATGAAGCGCAGAAGCGGCGAGAACGACATCAGGACCCTGATCGCCAAGCTGCGCCGGGAGATACCGGACATCGCCATCAGGACCTCGCTCATCGTCGGCTTCCCTGGCGAGACCACGGAGGACTTCAAGAAGCTGCTGCAGTTCGTCGAAGAGACCCGCTTCGACCGCCTTGGGGTCTTCTGCTACTCCAAGGAGGAAGGGACCCCCGCCGCCGATATGCCCGACCAGGTATCCGAGCGGGTCAAGAGGGAGCGCCACAAGAAGCTGATGCGGACCCAGGCGCGGGTTTCCTTCAAGCACAACAGGACGCTCGTGGACAGCGAAGAGGATGTACTTGTCGAGGGCTACAGCGAAGAAACCGAGCTCTTGCTCAAAGGTAGATCTTCAAGACAGGCACCCGATGTCGACGGTCTCGTATATATCACCGCAGGCAATGCCAATGTCGGTGACATAGTGAGATTGAAGATCACAGATTCCTCTGATTACGACCTGATAGGGGAAATCGTAGACTAGGCTTTCTACTTGACATGAACCTCTATTGCTGTATTATTGCGTCGCTTTGAGGGCCACCAACAGTACGGAGTGTATTTTTACATGAATGAAAAACCGGAAGAAATGAAAGCGATGCTCCTCAAAATGAAAGAGGAGACGCTTAAAGAGATCAACAAGACTGTGAAGTCTGGTTCCGATATCCCCGTTAACGAACCGAGCGGCGATATCTACGACCAGGCTTCCAGCGAGCGCGACCGCGAGCTCGGCCTTTTGCTGGGAGACCGGGAGCGTGAAAAGCTGCGCCACATCGACGAGGCGCTGCTGCGGCTCGAAGAAGGTGAATACGGCATCTGCGAGGAGTGCGAGGAGGAGATTCCCATAGGGAGGCTCAAGATCGTTCCCTTCGCACGCCACTGCGTCAAGTGCAAGGCCGATCTCGAGAAGCAGCAGGCACAGACCAAGCGCTTCGAGGAGGACCGCGCCTACCGCGAGATTGCTCTGGGCGAGGAAGAGGAAGGTTAAACCAGCAAAAGGCTTTCACCACAGAGGACACAGAGGTTCACAGAGGAAAATCTGAGGCAAGGCTTTAAAGAATAAAGAAGAGGGGACGGTAGCGATACCGTCCCCTCTTTTATTTTGCCGGAAGGCTATGATCAGGGATGCTCAATCGGTGGGCCGTTGTTGATCAGCCTCTGGTAGTCGGACTTGGGTATCTCGCTGTGCCAGTGCCCGGTCACCCTCCCCACCAGGGTCCCGCCAACGAAAATCACTACCACCAGCGCCGCGAACACCATGCCCGGGACCACCTTCCCTCCCTTGACGCGCACCTGCAGCGCCTCGGGTTTCGGGCAGGAGCTCACGCAGCGCAGGCAGCCGATGCACTCCTCGGAGCAGACCCGCTTGGCGTTCATGACGTCGAGGTGGGACGGGCAGGCCTTGTTGCAGCTGCCGCATGAGATGCAGGCGCTCTGCATCCTTTCCACCTTGGCGGGAGCCAGGCGGGAGAGCACACCGAGGAGCGCCCCGTACGGACAGAGGAAGCGGCAAAACGGGTTCCGGAAAAAGAAGGACAAGAGCAGGAAACCGGAGATGAAGGCTAGCGGCAGCCCGGAAAGGTTCAGGAAGAAGTCGAGCATCTTCACGTCGGCCGTCTTGTTGTAGTCGGAGACGATGAAGGATGCGACGCTGTCCGGCGCCATCAACACCAGGATAGAGAAGAGGAAGAAGAGGACCAGCAGGTACTTTATGGGGCGCAAAAGCCAGTCAAGCCAGAGCCAGACGCGGAAGTTGCGCCCGAAGAGCTTGTGCCCCAGCTTCCAGCAGAGCTCGGTGATGGTGGATACCGGGCAGATCCAGGAGCAGAAGGAGCGCTTCAGAAGGACCGATACCGCGATGACGGAAAGGAGAACCACCAGCGCCGCGGGATGGACCGAGTTGATGGAACCTGAGGTGAGCCACCCCTTGAGGCTGACCAGGCCGGAGATGGGGAGAAAGGCCTCGACCCCGTCCGGGCGCTCCACGAAGGGGGTGGCACCGCCGGAGCGGAAGTGCTGCACAAAGCGGTAGAAGGTCACCCCCAGGTAGAGAGAGAAAAGAAGAAAACCCCATTGAACCGCGACTCTTACCCGTTGTACTTTTTTCTCAGCCATTTCCTCACCTTAGCTTTTTATATAGAGGCCGAACCGGAACACGGAGGTCCCGGAGGCGCTCAGGGGGCACGGAGAAAAGGCGTTTCCTCCGGCCCTCGCGACCGCTTCAGCATTTGCGACTTATTTTGTCACTCCCCCCTGATATGGTTGCATCATCAAAGGATGGAGGTGCAAACATGGAACCGATGGTCATAGGAGCAGTTCCCATTGTTATCTACTGCGGTTACCTGACCGTGAAGGACATCGTCGCCGACCTGCGTCAGGAGGGCTTCCTGGTCAACCCCTTGTCCAGCAAGTGGCGCGGATGCACGTTGGAGAGCGCGGTCAAAAGGCTCTTCTTCACCAGGGGGTTGTCACGCTCCAGGGTCTCCAGCAACTCCTTCATCTTCTTTCGCTGCAGGTCGGCGGTGCCGCAGACCGGGCAACAGCAGCAGACCACGGGGAAGCGGTTGTTGCGCGAGAACGGGATTATCTCCTTCTCGGGGACGTAGACCAAGGGCCTGATCACGGTGGTGACGCCGTTGTCGGCCAGCATGCTCGGCGCCATCGCCTTCAAGGAGCCCACGAAGAACTGGTTCAGGAGCAGCGTCTCGATGAAGTCGTCCATGTGGTGCCCGAGCGCCAGCTTGTTGCAGCCGTACTGCTGGGCCAGTGTGTAGAGCGTCCCCCGCTTGAGCCTCGCGCAGATGGAGCAGTACGAGGAGTTGGGGCGCCGCTTCTCCGAGATGATGTCGTAGTGGTCGGTCTTCTCCATGTGATAGGTGAAGCCGTGTTCGCGCAGGTGCTCCTCGATGATGTCGGCGCGGTAGCCGCGGTAGCCGGAGTCGATGTTGATGGCCACCAGTTCGTAGCGTACCGGCGCGCGCCTTCTCAGGGTCTCCAACATGTGCAGCATGGTATAGGAATCTTTGCCCCCCGATACCGCAACCGCGACCCGGTCCCCCTCGGAGATCAGGTCGAATTCAGCTATGGCCCTCCCCACCCGGTTCTTGATCCGGGTGAAGGCGGCGTCCTCAATAAGCGCCACGGCAACCTCCCGCGCATGGCGCCTGGTTCTGCGTCATTGCATCCATGTTACTTGGCGCTCCCTGCAGTCGCGGCAGCGGTGCCGAAAACCCTGGCGCGGAAGGCCTCAATCCCGATATCCTCGATGATCTTGCCGATGCGCCCCTGCTGCGGGTCGTTCTTGTAAACCTCGACGACCTTGGCGACGATCTCCAGCACCTCTTCCTCAGTCTGCACGTTGTCCACCAGCATCTCGCCCAGGCGCGGCCTGGGGCCGGCGTTGCCGCCCACGAAAATGCGCCATCCCTTGTTGTGCCCGACGATCCCGATGTCCTTAACGCCGGATTCCGAGCAGGAGAGGAGGCAGCCGGAGACCCCCATCTTCATCTTGTTGGGAAGTTCCATGGCGTGGTAGATCTGGTCCAGCTTGAGACCGAGCGAAGCGGAGTCGAGGACCGCCCTCTTGCAGTGCTGGGTCCCCGGGCAGATCTTGACGCTCCTGACGCAAAGGCCGATGGCCGCGCCGGGATTCTGCGCGAGGTCGCTCCAGATAGCGTCCAGCTCCTCTTCTTTCGCGCCGATCATGGCGATGCGCTGCGCCGAGGTGATCTTCAGCTCCAGTTTGTACTTGTCCGCCACGTCGCAAATCTTCCTGAGCGTCGCCGTATCGGTGAAGCCACCCGGGATGTGCGGCGCAATGGCGTAGGTTTCGCGGTCGCGCTGGAGGATTGCGCCTTTGTTGAGGATATCTTTCTTGATCATCGCTTCGGTCATCATCTGCTCCTTTGTCCGTTATTAAATTGATGCAGGTCAAATACGACAAAATTAAAGGCATTCACCACAGAGGACACAGAGGTACACAGAGGAAAATCTGAGGAACGGCAAAAGCAAAAGGCTTTTTGGGTTAAACCAAAAGCGGTTGCCTTTCTCTGTGACCTCCGTGAACCTCCGAGACCTCTGTGTTTCGCCGTTGGTTCAGCTTCTGGATTTTATGAACTTCACCAGCTCCACGGCGATCTCGTACTTCCCGAATGGGGGTATCAGGTAGTATCCCCCCACCCTCCCCATGGTCGCCTCGATGAACTCGCGGGCGATGGCGAGCCCCTCACGCACCCCTTCCTCCCCCACCTTCCCGGCCATCCGCTCCCGGATGTTGTCGGGGATGCTGATGCCGGGGACTTCGTTGTGCAGGAACTCGGCGTTGCGCCCGCTCACCAGCGGTAGCACGCCGGGAAGGACCGGTATACCCAGGTGCGCCGTCTGCTCCATCATCTGCTCGAAGCGCTCCAGGTCGTAGATCGGCTGGGTCTGGGCGAAACAGGCGCCGTTGGCGACTTTCTTCGCTAGCCTCGCCACCTGCACCTCCATCTTCTGCGTGTTGGGGTTGAAGGCGGCTCCTATGGTGAAGCCGGTACCGGCGCCGATCGGGTTTCCCAGCGCGTTGACGCCGCGGTTCAGGTCGCTCAAGAGCTTTATGAGCGTGAAGGAGTTGAGGTCGAAGACGGAGGAGGCACCTGCCTCCTCGCCGAGACTCGCCGGGTCGCCGGTCACCGCAAGGATGGAGCTCACCCCCAGAAGGCTCGCACCCATCAGGTCGGACTGCAGCCCGATCAAGTTGCGGTCGCGGCAGGTGATGTGGGCGATGACCTCGATCCCCACCTCGCGCCGGATCAGCGAGGCGAGCGCCAGGTTACCCATGCGCACGCGCGCCAGCGGGTTCTCGGCGAGGTTGATGGCGTCGGCCCCTGCTTCTTTGAGGGCTCGGCTTCCGGCAAGGATCCTGCTGCAGTCGAGACCCTTGGGGGGGTCGAGCTCGACCGTGACCACCATCTCCTTCCCCCAGCGGTCGAGAAAACTGGACCCGAGCGCCTGGGCCTTTTCCGCGACGGGGGGGCGACTCACGGCGCCGACGGCGACGCGCGTAGCCGGACGCGCTCCTTTGAGGCGCTGGGCCATGACCCGGATATGCTCCGGAGTGGTGCCGCAGCACCCCCCCACCAGGACGGCGCCCGCCGCCACCATTTCCTCGGCCCGGGCGGCGAAGTAGTCCGGCGTGGTCCGGTAGATGTAGCGCCCGTCAACGTACTCGGGAAAGCCGGAGTTTGGGTAGGCTGCCAGCGGAAGGTCGGTGACAGCGGCCATCCGCTTCAGGGTGGCCAGAAGCTCCAGGGGGCCCGCGCCGCAGTTGGCGCCGACGAGGCTTGCGCCCGCCGCGGCAAGCCTCAGCGCCGCGTCTTCGGCCTCGATGCCGCCGGCAAGCCTGGAACCTTCCCCGAAGGCGAGGTTCGCCACCACGGGAAGCCCGGTCTGCCGCGCCGCGGCAAGCGCCGTTTCCAACTCGTCCAGTTCGGAAAAGGTCTCAAGGATCAGGAGATCCACCCCGCCCTCGGCCAGGGAGGCGGCCTGGAGCCGGAAGGACTCCTGCACCTGCTCGTCGCTCAGCTCCTGTTTGCCGCGACCCAGGGGACCCATGGAACCGGCGACAAAGACGCCGCGCCCGTTGGCGGCGCGGCGGGCGAGGATCGCCCCCTGGCGGTTAATCTCCGCCACCTTGCCGCCGATGCCTATGGCGGAGAGCTTGGCGTAGTTGGCGCCGAAGGTGTTGGTCTCGATCACCTGCGCTCCCGCCGCCAGGTACTCGGCGTGCAGGTCGAGGACCAGCTGCGGCCGCACCAGGTTCAGGTGCTCGAAGTTGGCGTCCAGCGCCACCCCCTTCGCGTAAAGCATGGTACCGATGGCGCCGTCGCCGATCAGCACCTCATGCGCCACCCGCTCCAGAAAAGATCCGCCCATGTTAGCGTCCTCCCAGCACCTTGATCAGGTGCGGCACCAGCTGTTTCTTGCGCGACATCACCCCTTTCATCTCGAAGACCTGCGGCTCGGGCTGGGGGTATCCCATGAAGCGGCTGTATCCCTGCCCGCCGTCCATGAGGAACATGGTGCTCTCGCTGGAGATGTCGGTAACCATGAGCCCCGCCAACTCCAGCCCCTCCTTCTCGCGTAGCGAGGCGAGCGCGCCCTTTAGTTCCGTCTTCATCTCCTCGAACTCGGCGAAGCCGAACACCTCGACCTGCCCCACGCCGAAGCGGATCTCCCCCTGGCTGAAGAGCTTGAAGTCGGAGCCCACCACGCGGTCGGGGCTCCCGTAGCCTGAGAGCGCCCCAGAGGCGGCGAAGATCTCGGCGCCGAAGGCCTGCCAGTCGAGCCCCGCCAGCACGGCCAGCCTCGAGACGGTGTCGCGGTCCTTTGCCGTGGTGGTGGGGGACTTGAGGATGACGGTGTCCGAGAGTATCCCCGCCAAAAGAAGCGCCGCGGTCTCCGCGGAGGGGGGCACCCGGTGCTCCTCGTAGAGCGAGGCGACGATGGTGCAGGTGCTCCCGACCGGGGCGGTGATGAAAGGTATGGGGTTGCTCGTCGGAGGGTTCCCGAGCTTGTGGTGGTCGACTACCTCGAGTATCTCCAGGTCCTCCGCCCCGGGCACCGACTGCGACAGTTCGTTGTGGTCCACCAGTATCAGCGCGTAAGGAAGCGGCTCGAAGAGCGAGGACTTGGTGGCGACGCCGGCAAGCGTCCCGTCCTCCTCCAGGACCAGCACGGCGGTCTCGCCCGAGTGCAGGAGCTTCTCTCTCAGGCGCCCGAGCGGCGCCCCCACGGAGACGCTCTCGAAGCCGGGGTCGGCCAGGTGCCCGGCGGGGGTCGCAAGCCGCGCCCGCGACACGGTCGCCGCCGTGTCGAGCGGAGTGGACAAAAGCGCCACCCTGTTTTCTGCGGCAAGGCGCAGCACATCCTTGTCCACGGCGAGCCCGCCGGTCACGACCAGAAGGCGCACCCCACGCTCGATGGCGGAGAGCTGGATGGAGCGCCTGTCGCCGGTCACGACGACGAGGTTCGCCGGGTCGAACCCTGCTATCTTGGCGGTAAAGGATTCCTCCGCCATAGCCCCCACGAAGAGGTGCAGCGTCTCCACCGCGCCGTCGCCGGAGCCGGCGAGAAAGCTCGCCTCGAGGCAGGCGGCGAGCGAGTCGAGCGACGCGGTGACGAGTCTCAGCGACGCGGGTCCGGTCGCCAGCGAGCGCTCCGCGATCTTCAAAAGCGGTATCACCCCGGTCGGCGCCCCCCTCTGGTCGAGGACCGGCAGCACCCGGATACCGTGGTGGTGGAAGAGTTCGAGGGCAGTGAGAAGCGGCGCCGTCTCGGCCACCGAGACGGCGGTGCGCCGGAGCACGTCGCGCACCTTGGGATGCACGTCAGCCAGGTAGAGCGGCGCCTTGATCCCGAGCCGGGAAAGAAGCCAGGTGGTCTGCGGGTTGAGCGCTCCGGCCATGGCGGCGGTGACCCTCTCCTCGCCCAGCTCCCGCTTCAGACGGGCATAGGCGATGGCCGAGGCGACCGAGTCGGTGTCGGGATTCCTGTGGCCGATTACGTAGATTTCTTTTTCCATGGTCCCCTGGATGATCAAAAAGGCGGCGCCTTCTGAAAAATAATTAATTTTGTCGTCTTTTTGCCGCGATCTGTACTAGAATGGCGCCGCGGATGAAAGCGAAAAAGGAGAGCAACAAATGCATGCAGTAGTGGATTGGCTGTTACAGACCATCGGGACGCTGGGGTATCCCGGCATCTTTCTCCTGATGGCGATGGAAAGTTCCATCATCCCCATACCGAGCGAACTGGTGATGCCGCCGGCAGGGTACCTGGCTCAGCAGGGGCAGATGAACATGACCGTGGCGATACTCTGCGGCACCGCGGGTAGCCTGGTAGGCGCCTACGCGAACTATTACGCCGCGCACTACCTGGGGCGCCCCCTGGTGCTCAAGTACGGAAAGTACGTCTTCATCACCGAGGAGAAGTTCGCCAAGGTGGAGCGGTTCTTTTTGAAGCACGGCGAGATATCGACCTTCATCGGGAGGCTCTTGCCGGTGGTCAGGCACCTGATCTCGCTCCCGGCGGGGATCTCCGGGATGAACCACCTGAGGTTCTCCCTCTACACCCTGCTCGGCGCCGGAATCTGGTGCACCGTACTCACCGTCATAGGGTACGTCATCGGCAGCAACCAGGAGCTGATCATGAAGTACTCGCACCAGGCGGTTCTAGGCGTCGTGGCGCTGAGCGCCGTCATCATCGCCGTCTACGTCCGGTGGCAGCGCAGAAACGGCAACTGCGGCGCCGACTGAGCCCGGACCAGGTAACCAGGTAAAACAAGGGCGGGTCCAGGACCCGCCCCATCGCTGCCTTTCTCTAAAAGGGGACAGGCTACTTTTTGATTGGAAAAAGTGGCCTGTCCCCTTTCCGGTAGAGACTACTTGGGAACCTTCTCCCAATCCTCCAGGAACTTCTTGATCCCGGCGTCGGTCAGCGGGTGCTTGGCGAGCTGCAGCATCACGGAGTACGGGATGGTGCAGATGTCGGCGCCGATCAGCGCGGAGTCGAGCACGTGGATCGGGTTCCTGATGCTGGCCACGATGATCTCGGCGTCCATGCCGTAGTTGTCGAATATGGTCCTGATTTCCTGGATGATCCCCATGCCGTCCTGGGAGATGTCGTCCAGCCTCCCCACGAACGGGGAGACGTAGGTGGCGCCGGCCTTGGCGGCCAGAAGGGCCTGCATCGGGGTGAAAATCAGCGTCACGTTGGTCTTGATGCCGCGCTTGTGCAGCGTCTTCGTGGCTTTGAGACCTTCCGGGGTCATCGGCAGCTTGATGACGATGTTCGGGTGGATCTTGGCCAGCTCAGTCGCCTCGGCGATCATGCCGTCGTGCTCGAGGGAGATCACTTCCGCCGAGATGGGGCCGTCGACGATCTCGGTGATTTCCTTGATGACTTCCTCGAAGCGCCGGCCGCTCTTGGCGATCAGGGACGGATTGGTGGTAACACCGTCCACCAGCCCGAGCTCGTTTGCCTCCCGAATTTCCTTAACGTCCGCTGTGTCGATAAAAAACTTCATCTTTCCTCCGCTTGGTTTGTTGTTACCGCTGCTGCTGAATCTGCTCGAACCGCCTTAGGCAGTCCATGGAGCAGAAGTGATAGCGTTTTCCTTCGAGGTTTCCGACCACCGCGTCGGCCTCCGATATGTACACACCACAGACCGGATCCTGGAAGGTCTCCGCCGCGGCCGGCTCCTTTTTGGCGATCTTCGCCTCGGACTTCCCCTTGAACATCCGGTATGCCAGGTAGCCAAGGAGCACCCAGATCAATATCTTCACGGCTTCCCCCTAAAGCTTGACCACCTTCTCTGTCGTGGTGAGTGCTGCCAAAAGTTGCGCGACGCTTCTGCCAAGGACGGTATGCACCATGTCGGGGGCGAGGTCGGCCAAAGGCTGCAGCGCAAAGCGCCGCTCCGCCAGGCGCGGGTGCGGGATGGTGAGCCGGTCCGAGTCGAGCACCAGCTCCCCGTAGAGGAGGATGTCCAGATCCATGCTGCGGGGGCCCCAGCGCTTCGAACTCTTGCGCTGGAAGACCTCGGTCTCTACCCGCTTCAGTTCGTCGAGAAGCAGAAACGGCGAAAGCGTCGTGACTATGCGCGCCACGGCGTTGTAGAAGTTGTCCTGGGGGACGCCCCCCACAGGCTCGGTTTCGTAGAACTGGGACACGCCGGTGACCCGGGTCCCCGGGAGCTTCCCCAGCTCGGCTACGGCCATCAGGAGCTTCAACTCGCGGTCTCCCAGGTTGCTCCCCAGCCCTATGTAAGCGCACTCTTCCACAGCGTGGGATTAGAGCATAAATCCTTATTTTTTTCAACCCCGGCCGCTCATTAGCTAAAAGCGCTCCAGGGGCGGCGGCACCCCGCGCCAGGGCTGTCTTTGCCCAGATTAAATGCTATAGTATACAATCCTAACGCGGCAGGGTGCGGTTGCCTTGACTGCCGCGGCGGTCAACGGAAGCCGGGGGCGGGACCATGAACAGATCCGAGATCCAACAGAAAAAAGCGGCCACCGGGAAGCCCGGCGCGGCCGATGCTGAAGAGTTGTACCGGCAGGGAACCGAGGCGCTTCAGGCGAGGAACTTCGCGGCGGCGTTCCGGCTCCTCAGGGCCGCGCTGGACCAGAAACGCTCGCCCGAGCACCTTTCGCAGTTCGCGCTGGCGCTCACCCAGTACACCGGCAACGACAAGGCCGGCGTCGCGCTTTGCCAGGAGGCGATCAGGAGCGAGCCGAGGAACCCGAACCACTTCCTGCGGCTGGGAACCATCTACCTGGTTGCCGGGCGGAAGAAAGAGGCGGTGCGCATCTTCAACCTGGGGCTCAGGGTCGGGCGCCACCCAGGCATCACCAGGATGCTGCAGGCCCTAGGGCAAAGGGAGAAGCCGGTACTCCCTTTCCTCGCCCGCACCAACCCGCTCAACAAGTACCTGGGCAAGATGAGGAGCAACATTTTCAAGAAGGACCGCTAGCGTTCGCTGCTGCCGGGTCAAGGGCTGAGATGACCGGAACAGCCGCGGCGTAGCCCGCAGCGCGCCTGTTATGGGATCAATGGAAAGAAAGGGGGGGGAGAATGATACATTACCTGACGCTGAAAAGCAGGGAGAAGACGGAGCTGATCGACATCACGGCGCGGGTGGAGGAGATCATCGCCGCCTCGCGCATCAGCAGCGGATGCTGCGACGTCTTCGTCCTGCACACCACCGCGGCGGTCACGGTCAACGAAGGGGCCGACCCGGCGGTCAAGCGCGACATCAGCAACTGCCTGGACCGCATGGTGCCGGACGCGCACTACTTCACCCACGCCGAAGGGAACTCGGCAGCGCACGTGAAAGCCAGCATGATCGGCTGCTCGGAAAGGCTCATGGTGGACCGGGGGAAGCTGCTATTAGGGACCTGGCAGGCGCTTTACTTCTGCGAGTTCGACGGCCCCAGAGAGCGCCGGGTCGCAGTGAAACTCTGCGGGGAGTAGCAGCTATCACCCGAAATGATCGAAACCTCCGCGACCGGGGGCGTAGGTGCCGCCGTCGGGGGTGACGAGGGTCGTCCCCTGCACGGCGGTGATCTCCCCGATCACCGAGAGCCTCAAATCCAGCCGCGCGAAGAGCGCCTCCACTTCACTTCTCTTTCCCGGGTCGATGCAGAACAAAAGCTCGTAGTCCTCCCCGCCGGTGAGCGCCAGCGCGTAAGGGTCGTCGGGACAAAAGGCCAGGTACTCGTCGGAGAGCGGCAGCCTGGCCAGCTCCAGTTTCGCGCCCACCCCCGACATCTCGCGGATGTGCCCCAGATCCCCCAAAACGCCGTCGCTTACATCGATCATCGCAGTGGCTAGTCTCCCCTCGGCGAGCGCGACGCCGGCGGCGACCCTGGGGGTCGGGTCCAACTGGCGCGACACCAGGAAACCTTCCCGCATTCCGCGTCGCAGCGCCTCAAGCCCTGCCGCGGCGTCCCCCACGGTCCCGGTGAGGCAGATCAGGTCCCCCGGGCGCGCGCCGCTGCGCTTCAAGACCAGCTCCGGGCGCTGCTCGCCCAAGGCCGTGATGGAGATGGCGAGTCCCCCCTTGGAGGCGCAGGTGTCCCCTCCTACCAGCATGGCGCCGAAGCGCTCGGCCTGCTCCAGAATCCCCGCCATGAAGCGGTCCATGAACTCGATCGGGACTTCCTTGGGGAGGGCGATGCCGAGCAGGAACTGGCGCGGGTGCGCCCCCATCGCCGCCAGGTCCGAGAGGTTCACCGAAAGGGATTTCCTGCCGAGGCTTGCCGGGTCGCAAAAGGAGAGGTCGAAATGGACGGCTTCGAGGAGCATGTCGCAGGTGATCAGGGTGACGCATCCTGGGGCAGGAACGAGAGCCGCCGCGTCATCCCCGATGCCCAGAAGCACCGAGGGGGACGCGGCGACGTTTTTCTTGATGCGGTCGATCAGGCCGAATTCGCCCAGTTCCGCCAGTCTCAAGCCTTGCCCCTCACCCCGGTGGGGGGGACGGAGACCCGGCTCCTGGGAACCTTTGCCTTGGGTGGCTCGGTCTTGGACGGCTTCGGTTTCGAGGCCGCGGGAGGGGGATAGACCTCCAGCGCCACGGCAAGGACGTCGTCGATGTTGGACGCCGGGACGATCTTCAGCTTCTTGAGGATGGTCTTCGGCACGTCCTCGAGGTCCTTCTGGTTCTGCACCGGGATCACTATGGTGGTAACCCCCAGCCGCGCCGCGGCGAGGATCTTCTCCTTCAGCCCGCCGATGGGGAGCACCTTGCCGCGCAGGGTGATCTCGCCGGTCATGGCGACCTCTTTTCGCACCGGGATCTTGGTGAGCGCCGAGACCAGGGCGGTCGCCATGGTTACACCTGCGGAGGGGCCGTCCTTGGGGATGGCTCCCGCGGGAACGTGGACGTGGATGTCGGTGGTGGAGTTGAAGTCCTCGGGGATGTCGAAATCCGCGGTCTTAGAGCGGATATAGGAGAGGGCCGCCTGCGCCGATTCCTTCATCACGTCGCCCAGTTGCCCGGTGAGGGTCAATCCCCCCTTACCTTTCATCACCGTCGCCTCGACGAAGAGTACCTCGCCACCTACTGGGGTCCAGGCAAGGCCGGTGACGACCCCCACCTCGTTTCTCTCCATCTCCTCTTCGCGCAGGAACTTCGGCGGCCCAAGGTACTTGGCAACGGTACCGGCGGTGATGGTAAAGTGCTCACCCTTCCCTTCGGCTACCTTCCTGGCCACCTTGCGGCATATGCTCCCGATCTCGCGCTCCAGGTTCCTGAGACCCGCCTCGCGGGTGTACTTGGAGATCACAGTCTTAAGCGCTTCGTCGGAGAAGGTGACCGTCTCCTCGGTGATGCCGTTTTCCTTCACCTGGCGCGGCACCAGGTAACGCTTGGCGATGCCGAGCTTTTCCTCCTCGGTGTAGCCGGAGAGGCTGATCACCTCCATCCTGTCCCGCAAGGGGCCGGGGATGGTGTCCATCTGGTTCGCCGTGGCGATGAACATCACGTTGGAGAGGTTGAAGGGGAGGTTTATGTAGTGGTCCGAGAAGCTGTTGTTCTGCTCCGGGTCGAGCACCTCCAAAAGCGCGGAGGAGGGGTCGCCACGGAAATCGGAGCCCAGCTTGTCCAGCTCGTCCAGCATGAAGACCGGGTTGTTGGAGCCGGCCTGCTTGAGCCCCTGGATGATGCGCCCGGGAAGCGCCCCCACGTAGGTGCGGCGGTGCCCGCGGATCTCGGCCTCGTCGCGCACGCCCCCAAGCGAGATGCGCACGAACTTCCTACCCATGGCGCGGGCGATGGACTTGCCGAGCGAAGTCTTACCCACCCCCGGGGGACCGACGAAGCAGAGGATGGGCCCTTTCATCTTCTTCTTGAGCTTTCTCACCGCCAGGAACTCGAGGATGCGTTCCTTCACCTTTTCCAGGAAGTAGTGGTCCTCGTTGAGGATTTCGGAGGCGCGGTTGATCTCCAGGGAGTCCTTGGTCGATTTTCCCCAGGGGATGTCCACCATCCAGTCGAGGAAGGTGCGCAGCATCCCCGCCTCTGCGGCGTCGGGGTGCATCTGCTCCAGGCGCCCCAGCTGCTTCAGGGCCTCCTTCTCAACCGGCTGGGGCATCTTGGCGTTCTCGATCGACTTCCTGAGTTCGGCGATCTCCTCGCTTCTCGCGTCGGTCTCGCCCAATTCCTGCTGGATGGCGCGCAGCTGCTCGCGCAGGTAGTACTCGCGCTGGCTCTTCCCCATCTCCTCTTTGGCGGCGGACTGGATGCGGGCCTGCATGTTCAAGAGCTCGCTTTCCTTGTTCAGCAGGTCGTTCACCCGCTTCAGGCGCTCCAGGGGGTCAATCACCTCCAAAAGCCCCTGCGCCTCCTCTACCTTGAGCCCTATGTTGCTGGCAACGAGGTCGGCCAGGGAGCCCGGCTCCTGCATGTTCTCGACGATTACCATCACCTCGGGGGAGACGGCCTTGCCCAGCGCCACGATCTTCCCCAGCTCTTCCTTCACGGTGCGGATCAGCGCCTCGGCCTCCAGGGTGTTCTCCTGCAGCGCCGGCTCGACGATCCTGTCGATGCGGACCGAGTAGAAGGGCTTCTCCGCCAGGTACTCGGTGATGCGCGCCTTGGTGAGCCCCTGGACCAGGATCTTCACCCTCCCGTCCGGGAGCTTCAGCATGCGCATGATCATGGCCACGGTGCCTACTTCGTAAATCGCCTCAGGGGCCGGATCCTCGTCGCCCACGTCCCTCTGGGTCGCCAGGAAGATCATCCGGTCCTTGGAAAGGGCGTAATCGACGGCGCTGATGGAGATCTCGCGGCCGACGAAAAGCGGCAGAATCATGTAGGGATAGACAACCACGTCCCTAACCGGGAGCAGCGGCAGAACATCCGGTATGTTAAGTTCTTCGGTCTCCTGCCTGTTTTCCATGTACCTCTCCTTACTCTTCTATCTGGATCTCCCGAATATGCGGTTTTTCCCCCTTGCACCAGGGAATGACCACGGTGAGCAGCCCCCGCCGGTAGCGCGCCGTGACCCGGTCCAGATCGGCTCCGGGCGGGAGTTCGACGGCGCGGCAAAAGCGGCCGGTAAAGCGCTCGAGGCAGCTGTAGTTGACGCCGGGAAGCGCCCCCTCGCGGGTGACCCCTTCCACCACCAGGGTGGAGCAGCAGATACTCAGGGAGATGTCCTTCAGGTCGCAGCCGGGAAGTTCCGCCTCGACCACGAAGGAACTGTCCGTCTCGTAGATATCCACCAGGGGGGAGTGCTCCTTCTCGGTGCCCCCCTCCCGCCCTTCCAGCGTGGTGAGGTAGCGGAAGATCTCGTCCATCTGCTGGCGGAACAGCCCCAGCCACTCCAAAGGTTCTTTGGGAATCACCGCCATTTGGCCCTCTAGGCCGGCCGGTCGACGCCTGGTGGCAGGACGCGCTCCGGGCCGTTAGCACATACAAAAAGACCGGCCCCGTGGTGGCCACGGCTGACCGGGTGCAGAAGATTTAACCATCTTTATCATGAAAGTCAAGGTAATCCGCCCTAACCTGGCACCCCCCCACTGTTTGCAAGGGTTGCCGGGCGCAAAGCTCCGTCATCGTTAATGATTGGCGTTTTGCAATTGAATTTAATAGTGCCGATGTGTATAATCCGCCAACCGCACGGGGGCCCTCCACCCCTCAGCGCCCGGCGCAGCTCTCCGGGAAGTCAGTGGCGCGCGACTCCGGCGCCTCCTCCACAAACATAGAAGACAAAGGGCCATACATGAAAAGATACGCAGCGCTATCCTCCCTTCTTGCGGTGACCCTGTTCTCCACAGGGTTCAACTGGCCGTTTCCCTCGGGCAACAGCTGCCGGGACGCCAAACGCATCATCATCGAACTCTCTCCGCAGGCAGGCGAACAGAAAAGAAAAGAAGCCGAAAAGCGGGTGGCTGAACTGTGCCCTACCGGCCCGGCCGGGCACTACCTCAAGGGACTCACCTTCGAGAGAAGCGGTAACGTCGACGCGGCCATAAGCGAGTACCGCGAGGCCCTTTCCCTCGACCCCGAATTCTACCCCGCAAGCGGCAACCTCGGCCTTTTGCACCTGCAGAAGGGGGCGGGCGAGGAGGCAGCCGTCGAGCTCGCCGCGGGGCTCAAGACCGGCGACCCCCGCTACCACGCGGGCCTTGCCCGGGTCATGGCGGAAAAGCAGATGCACCTGCTCGCCATCTTCCACTACAACGAGGCGATAGCCGCTTTCCCCGACGACGCCGCGCTTTATACCGGCGTGGCCGCATCCTACAACGCGGCGGGACAAAAGCAGAAGGCGGAGGACGCCTACCGAAGAGCCCTGGTGCTGCAGCCCGACAACGCACAGGCGCGCTCCGGTCTGGGCGCGCTTCTCCTGGAGCGGGGCGAGGCCGACAAGGCCGTCGGCGAGTTGAAGCTCGCCGCCATAGCAGAGCCCGGCAACAAGGAGATCCACCGCCTGCTCGCCGAGGCGTACTCCCGCAAGGGGGACGCGAAGAGCGCGGAGTACGAGCGCGGGCTCGCCGGCGCCGGCTCGAAGCTCAAGGAGCTCCCCAAGGTCGACCATATGGCGCTGGCGGAAAAATACCGCCAGGGGAAAGACTACGAGATGGCCATCAGCGAGTACCGCCTGAGGATCGCCGCCGAGCCCGACGACGCGGTGGCCCAGCAGCGCCTGGGCGACACCCTTCTTGCGGTGGGACGCGAGGACGAGGCGATGTCGTACTACCGCGACGCGCTGAGAAACAAGGGGGAGAACGCCGAGCTTCACTTCAGCCTGGCCGGGATCTACGAACGCAAGGCCCTGCTCGACGAGGCTGTGGTAGAGTACCGCCAGGTGCTGGCCACCAACCCCGACAACCAGCAGGCGCGGCAGCGGCTGGCCGACATCTACACGCTGCGCGGCAGCTTCAACCAGGCGCAGGAGCAGTACCAGGCTCTGATCAAGACCAACCCCGCCGACGCCACCCTGCAGCTGAAACTCGCCCGCGCCTACGTCAACAGCAAGGATCTGGACGCCGCAGCCGAAGCGTACCAGGGAGCCCTCAAGCTGGACGGCGAATCGCTGGAGGCCCACCGCGAGCTGGCCAACCTGCAGCGCAAAAGAAACATGATGGACGAGGCCGCAGCCGAATACCAGGAAGTGCTCAGGCTGAAAAAAGACGACCAGGAAGCGCGCACCGCCCTCACCGCCATCTACGTAAAGAACAAGAACTACGACGCCCTGGCGAAGCTGTTGAAGGACGGGGTGGAGCTCTCCCCCAACGACCCCAACGCGCACTACAAGCTAGGCCTCGTCTACGAATTCCAGAAGGACTATGCCGCGGCCACGGCCCAGTACAAGGAGGCGGTGACCCTCAAGCCCGACCACGCCAAGGCCCTCAACGCCATGGGACGGGTCCAGATGAAGGACGGCCACCTCGCCGAGGCAAAGGAGTCGCTTGAGGCGGCGAGGAAGGCGGACCCCGAGCTGGAGGAAGCGCAGGTCCTTTTGAGCAACATCAAAGACGAGTTCACCCCCGAGCCCAGGAGCTACCACAAGCACAAGTCCAATGGCGGGAGCAAGAGCAAGAAAGGGAAGAAGGGGAAAAAAGCGAAAGCGGGGAAGAAGTCCAAGAAGGACAGCGACGACAAGCCTGCCAAGAAAAGCAAAAAGAAAAAATCCAAGAAAAAGAGCAAGGAAGATTAGCAGCGCCGCAAACGCGGCAACTGTCAGCGCCAAAGGCAGCCCCAAGACGGGCTGCCTTTTTTTTCGCAAGCTCTCCCGCTTGCGCCCGACCGGACGGAGGCGGCTTGGCAGGAAAGCGCCCGGAACCGCCGTCGCCAACGAGAAAAGGCCGGGACTTTTAGTCCCGGCCTTTTCCGTCTGTTCGCCCAGATGTATGAATTTTTCCTAGGATTCCTCTTCGGGTAGCGGGATGATGGCCACCTTGGTCACCCCCGAACCGAGAAAACCCAGTTTCCTTGCCGCAGCCCGTGACAAGTCGATGAACGGCACGGACTTCTTGCGACAGCGGTCGTTGACTACAACCGTGACTTCCTTATCGTTGGCAAGGTTCCTTACCAGAACCCTGGTCCCCAACGGGAGGCTTTGGTGGGCAGCGGTCATCTTCTCAGGATGGTACCGCTCCCCGGATGTGGTTCGTCTCCCGTGGAACTTCTTGGCATAGTACGAGGCTATGCCGACCAGCTTATTTACCACCGATTTTTGCTGCGATTCTACTTTTCCAACGGATGTCTCTACAGCGGGTTTTTCAACTTTTTCTGCAGCCAGCAGGGGAAGCGTGTGGATCGGGAGGAGCATCAAGAGCAACGCGCAAATGCGTGCCGCCCTGCCGCTCCGCTCGGGTGATGCCATGCGCACCTCCTTTGTTGGGCGAGGCACCCGTATAGCACGATCAGGCGCTCAAGTCAAGCTCAGGGAAGGCGGGAGCGGCCTAACCTGCCGTGTTGGCGTGGTTTTCTAATTAGCGGCAGAAAGCTCCGGTGCCGCATGCGGCGCCTCGTAACCGTTCCTGCGCCGTATGCCGGTGGTGTCACTAATGATAACGACCTCGCGCGAAGAGCCGTCGACCTCGGCGTTGGGGAAGGCATGGCGTTTTACTACGAGCCACTTGCCCGATTCCTTGTGCAGCAGCTCCAGCCCCGGCGATTCGAGGTGCTCTCCCAGGCCGTGCTCTTCCAGGAAGGGGAGGCAGTCCCTCCCCACGATGTCGCGGTGCGCCTTGCCGGTGAAGGTCTCGACGGCGCGGTTGAACCTGCGTATCTTGCCGAACTGGTCCGCGAGGATGAACATATCGCTGATGCAGTCCATGATCTCCTCCCACTCGCGGCGGATCACCTCCATCTGGTGGAAGACGTTCTTCAGCTCCTCGTGCTTCATGTAGAGGCGGGCGTCGCTTTCCAGCAGCTCCTTCTCCATCTGCCTTTGATCCGTGACGTCCCGTGAAATGGCGATCAGGCAGGCCTCCCCCTCGTACTCTATGACGTCGGCAGACCAGAGCATCTCGCGGATCTCCCCCGACTTCACCCGGAACCGCACATCCAGGTTGCGCACGTGCTCGTGCTCGTTCAAAAGCTTGAGCATCACCATGCGCGCATCGGCGTCGGCCCAGATCCCGATTTCGGTGGAGCTCTTGCCGATCACCTCGTTGCGCGAGTAGCCGGTGATCTCCTGGAACGCCTCGTTCACGTCGATGTAGGTTCCGTCCACGGCACGGGTGATGACGATGGAGTCGGGGCTTGCGTGGAAAGCCTTGGAGAACTTCTCCTCCGAGCTTCTCAGCGCCTCTTCCGCCTCGATGCGCCAGGTGATGTCCTGGTTGGTTCCCACCATGCGCAGCGGGGTCCCCTGCGCGTCGTAGGTCACCTCGGCGCTGGCCGAAAGAGTGCGTACGGCCCCGCTCGGGAGCATGATGCGGTAGTCGAGCTGGTAGGGCTTGCTGTTGTAGATGGCGTCGTTTATCGAGCGGACCACACGCTCCAGGTCCTGCGGGTGCACCGCCTGCAGGAACCATTCGTAGCTGGGGGTGAATTCCGTCTGGTCCATGCCGAAAATCCGGTACATCTCCTCGGACCAGCTGAGCGCGTTGCTGCAGAGGTCCCAATCCCAGTTACCCAGGCGGGCTATGCGCTGGGCGACCGAGAGTGTCGCGCGGCTCTTCCTGAGCTCCTCCTCCGCCTCCTTGTGCGCGCTGATGTCGAGCAAGGAGAGGACGGCCTGCTCGGTACCCTCGACCGGCGCCCAATTCCCTGCCACGCTACGCAGCATGCCGTCCCTGTCCCGCAAAAGCGCCTCAAAGGTGCGGCGCTCAGCTCCCGTTCCCTGGTCGAGCCCGGCCCCCTCCGGGCTTTGGAGAAAGTCGGTCCAGACCCTTTTCCCCTCGATTTCGGTGCGGTTGAACCCGCTGACGGCCTCGAAGCCGCGGTTCACCGTCTGCAGCGTCCCGCCAGGCTCGATGATGGCCATGGCCGTTCCGGTGTTCTCGAAGATGGCGCGGTACCTCGCCTCGGAGGCCTCGAGCATCTTCTGCGACCGCCTGCGCACCGTGATGTCCCTCGCCACGTAAAGCACCGTCTCCACATCCTGCTGCTTTTCGCCCACCGGGTGAAGGGATACTTCCTCGTAGCAGGTGTCGCCATCGCCCCCGCGGTAGCTGATCTCGAAGCTGACCGGAGCGGCGCCCCCGGCGCAGGCCGCTACCTGCCCCAGGACCTGCTCGGTGAGCCCGTTGCGGGCAAGGAGTTCTGGGAAGCTGCCTACTGACTGCGCATCCTTGAGCGCGTATTTCTGCAGGAAAACGCTGTTGGCGTCGGAAACGGACAGGGTGTCGGTCTCGATGACGCAGATGGCGTCGCGGGAGGAACCGAAGAAGATCTTGGAGAGGTCGCCTGAATGCCGCAGGGCCGTTTCCGCCTTGCGCCCCTTCTCCCAGAGGAGGAAGAGGGAGGTGAAGAAGACCCCGGCCAGTACAGCGTAGAAGACGCGCAAGGATATCTCGAACGGCTCCGGGTCCAGGAGCTGTTCGGCGAACGTCCTCCTGCCGAAAACGAAGGAGTCGACCAGCGTGTCCCCGAGCCAGAAGAGCAGGGATAAAACGGCCGCGAGCAGCGCATGCCGCTTCCATTTCAACGTCTTTAACATCCTAACCAACCTCCAGACAGCCAGCGCTGCCGGTTCCACATATCGACAGGGGGAAGAAATAACTTTAATTCTCCTTACCGCGGTGAACTAGGCCAGGAGCGGCTCCCGCAAAGGGGGTATGATGCCTGCCGCCTCGGCGCGGCCTAAAAGCAGTCGTACCGCAGCCTCTCCTTCTTCTCCCAGCCCGCGGGAAAAGTCGTTCACGTAGAGGCCGATATGGGCGTCGCAGACCTCGTCGCTCATCTCCTGGGAATGGGCCCTGATGTAAGGGCGCGCGAGAGCCGGGTTTTTGAAGGCGAGGTCCACGCTCGCGGCTATTGCCCGCTCCAGAGCCAGGATGGTTTCCCGCCCCAGGTCGCGCCGGGCGGCGATCCCGCCCAGGGGGATCGGGTGCCCGGTTTCCTCTTCCCACCACTGACCGAGGTCCAGGATTTTCTCCAGCCCATATCCCTGGTAGGTGAAACGTGACTCGTGAATTATGACCCCGGCGGCGACCGAGCCGTCGGCCACCGCAGCCATGATCCTGTCGAAGGGGAGGTAGACGAAGTCGGAGAGGGACGGGTTGAAAAGCCTCAGCAGCAAGGCCGCGGTAGTGTAACGCCCGGGGAGGGCGATCTTCTTCCCGGCAATGCTCCCCGGATCGAGCTTCTCGCGCGCCACGAGCAGCGGCCCACAACCGCGCCCCAGCGCCCCGCCGCTTCTCAGGAGCAGGTAGTCATCCAGGATGTGTCCCAGCAGGTGGTAGGAGACCTTCGACACATCGAGGGTGGTGGAGAGCGCCATGCGGTTCAGGGTTTCCACGTCCTCCAAACGCTCTCTGAATGCGTAGCCGCAGCTCACCCTTCCATGCACCAGCGCGTCGAAGATGAAGGTGTCGTTGGGACAGGGAGAGAATCCCAGCGACAGTATCGGAGAGGAAGTTCTCTCAATCTGCTCGGGGTCAACGTTGTTCATTCTGGCTTTGCTCCATGTATTCTCTGTCACGGGCCGGGATCACCGGCTGTTGCGGAACTTTTTAATATACTTATTCTATGACTGGAGTGCAAGAGAAGGTTGCAATTTTCTGAGGAGGTTGGCTTTTACCCATGCTGTTGCCACGCTTTTGACAGCGCCGCCGGCCGGATGAGACGCAGAAAGTGTCACCTAGAGCTTGGGATGCTCAAGGTAGGATATAAGGAAACTCTGCGCCCGGGAGACAGCCAGCTTCAGGTCCCAGCGCGCGAGGTCCCGGTCCTCGACCAGGTTGCTGATGCCGCGCACCTCAAGCAGCGGCACCGCGTACTGAAGCGCCACCTGCGCCACGGCTCCCCCCTCCATGTTCTCGCAAACGCCCTGGAAGCGACGCAAAAGCTCCTCCCCCTGCTCGGCGCTGCCGCTGCAGGTGGAGACGGTCAGGAAAGGGCCGCTGACCGCAGCAAAGCCAAGCTCCAGGGCGCACTCCCCCGCCCCCCGGGCCAGGTCCGGGTCCAGCGGGAAGGTGTTGAAGAACCTCCTCCCGCCTTCCTGGAACACGGGAATGCCGATCAGCTCCAGGCTGTGCCACCCGGTTGGCGTCTGCACCCCTTCGTCCGCGAAACTCTCGCTCTGAGCTACGGCCAGGTCCCCGATGCCCAGGCCGCAGCCGGGAAAGGCACCGCCGCAACCGGTGTTGATCAGCATTTTGGCACCGAAGCGCTCCAGTAACAGCGTGGTCGCGCACGCCGCGTTCACCTTCCCGATGCCGGTTGCGGCGATGACGAGGTCGCGGTCGCAATAACGGGCGCGGTAGACCTGCAGGTGCCCGACATGGGGGACGGCGACGGCGGAGGTGCCGGCGATAAGTTCGGAGAGCTCCAGCATAGTCGATGCGGTTACGATGATTGGCTTCATGCATTTTCTCCAAAGGGTGCTCGATGGGGCACGCGCAGTTTAGCACAGCAGGGAAGCTGACAGCAACCTCCCGGGCCGGCGACGTCAAAGATCTGTCGCGCGTCAAAAACGGGGGCGGCATCGTGAGTCAATTCCTATGGTTAATTTTTACCAACCCAAGCAGTTCCCTTTAAAAAACGCACAATATGCGGGGACGCTTCCAGGCTGAAGCCGCTCCAGGCGCTGCGGCACGGCTCTTGCTGACACTGCAGGCGCACCAATGAGAAAGGCCAACCCGTGAAGATTAATTAAGGGTTTTTCGAACCCTGGCCGGAAGGGTGCGGGAAGTCGCCGCGGCAGCCGGCGCGAAGCGTCCGCAAGGCGTTATGGCGCCCCGTTTTTTGTTGCATAACTCAAGGCCATCTAATATATTCGCTTAGTTTTAACTACTCAGCAGACAAAGGGTCTTTCATGCCGCGCTGGATTCTCCCCCTCAACATATCGCTTGGCCTTGCGCTCATCGCGGTCTCGGCACTGATAGCTGCGGACCTGCTCAGCTTCAAGATCTCCGGGCTTTATCCCAGGACGGCCCAGAAGCAGGCGCAGGCGACGGCCGAAGCCCCCGCGGACGGCCAGGACCTGCTCGCTTTCGCGCCGATATTGGAGCGCGGGCTCTTCGGCAAGGCAACCCAGGGAAAGCTCAGCGCCATCCTGCAGCCGGCTGCGGCTCCGGGGCAGGCGGCTGCGCCCCTCGCCTCGTCGGTTGGCGACCTTACCCTGCTGGGGACGGCGGTCGGCTCGTTCCGGGAAAGCTTTGCCCTGGTGCAGAAGGGGACCACTCGCGAGGAGCGGGTGTTCCGGCTAGGGGAGACGGTGTTCTCGGCGGGGCCGCTCGTCTCGGTGAAAAAGGACGTGGTCGAGATCCTGATCGACGGCAAGAGGGTCAAAATTCTTACCCCTACAGCGGCGGCCGCAGCGGCGGCGCAGCCGGCCGCGCCCGTCTCCTCCCCAGCTCAGGGCGGACTCGCAGCGGCGACCGGTTCCGGCAACTACGTGGTGGACCAGCGCGCCCTGAACGCCGCGCTGGACAACATAGGGCAGGCCATGACCGACGCGCGCCTTCTGCCCAGCATGAAGGACGGCAAAGTCGAGGGATTCCGCGCCTCGGAGGTGAAGCCGCAGGGGATCTTCGGGACCATCGGCATCAGAAACGGCGACGTGCTGTTGAGGATGAACGACTTCCCCATCGATTCCCCGGAGAAGGCGATCCAGTCCTTCGCCTCGCTCAAGGGGCAGAGCAGGATCAAGCTGGACCTGATCCGCGACGGACAGCCGACCACCTTCAATTACGACATCAGATGAGAAAAGGGCCGGGCCTGCTTTTCCCGGTGCTCGAAGTAATGGATTGATTACCTAGCCTTGCAGGGGGGTTTTTCTTGAAAAGAAGATGTGCGCTCATCACAGCCATGCTCATGTTCCTGTTCGCCGCACCGACCTTGGTCTTCGCCAAGGGTGTGGTACTGAACTTCACCGACGTGGATATCGCCACCATGGTGAAATTCGTCAGCGACTTGACCGGGAAGAACTTCATCATGGACGACCGGGTGAAGGGGAAGATCTCGGTCTTCTCCCCGGCGAAGCTCTCCAACGAAGAAGCTTACAACGTCTTCACCTCGGTCCTCGAACTCAAGGGGTTCACCGTGGTTCCGGCGGGAAAGGTGCTGAAGATCGTTCCCACGGCGAGCGCCAGGCAGTCGGGGATGAAGGTCTTCTCCGAGGGTGAACGGGGGGTGGTGAACGACAGCTACCAGGCCCGCGTGATCCAGTTGGAGCACGTGGCACCCCAGGACGCCGTCGCCTTCCTGCAGCCGCTGGTCTCCAAGGACGGACAGATCTCCGCCTTCGGCGCGGCGAACATGGTCCTGGTCGTGGACTCCGCGTTCAACATCCAGAAGATACTGGGCATCCTCAAGCACATCGACACGGACCAGGTGCGCGAGGGGGCCGAGTTGGTCTTTCTCAAGAACGCCGCCGCCGAAAGCGTGGCGACGCTGGTCAAGGACTGGCTTAGCGGCAAGTCCTCCAGGGTGACAACCCCGGGTGCTGCGCCCGCCTCCGCGTCCTCGACTGTAGTGGCCGACAACAGGCTGAACGCCCTGATCATCTTCGGCAGCGACAAGGACAAGGCCGACGTGAAGAAGCTGATCGCGATGGTCGACGTGGTCCCTCCGACCACCAGCAGCAAGGTCAACGTCTACTATCTGGAAAACGCTGAGGCCGCCGAGGTCGCCAAGGTGCTGGAGGGGCTCATCAAGGGTGCCCCGGCCACCCCGACGCCCATAGCGGGCGCTGCCGCCACGGCGCCGCAGCAGGCTGTCTTCGAGGGGGGAAAGATCACCATCACCCCGGACAAGTCGACCAACTCCCTGGTCGTCATGGCCTCCCCCACCGATTACCAGAACCTGCTCCAGGTGATCCAGAAGCTGGACCGCCGCAGCCGGCAGGTCTTCGTGCAGGCGATGATCGCCGAGGTCTCGGCCAACAAGGCGAAAGAACTCGGCCTGCAATGGGGGGTAGTGGCGGGAGCCTCCAACGGCACACTCTCTACCGTAGGGACCTTCGACCCCTTCGGCGCCGTAGCCGGCCTCACCGGCAGCCTGGCCATCGCCAAAGATCTTGGGATCGTGCCGGATGTCGGCGTGGCCCTGTTCCCGGCAACGCTCAAGGCGCTCGCCAGCAACGGCGCGCTGAACGTGCTGTCCACTCCGAACATCATGACCAGTGACAACAAGGAAGCGGAGATCTTCGTGGGCGAGAACGTCCCCTTCCTCTCCGGCACCAATCTCACCTCCACCGGGCTTTCGCAGCAGTCGATCGAAAGGAAGGACACCGGTATCATCCTGAAAATCAAGCCCCAGATCAGCGAGGGCGAGTACATAAAGCTCGACATCTACCAGGAGATCTCGGCGGTGAAGGACTTCGGCACGGCCACCGCCCCGAACCTCGGGAGCACCAAGCGCTCGGCTAAGACCTCGGTTGTAGTGAAGAACACGGACACGGTGATCATCGGCGGGCTGATCCAGGACACCGACCAGGTGACCGAGAGCAAGATCCCGCTTCTAGGCGACATCCCGCTCCTGGGCTGGCTTTTCAAGACCAAGAGGACCACGCACGACAAGACGAACCTCCTCATCATGCTCACCCCGCGCATCATCAAGGACGCGCGCGACATGGCCGAGGTTTCGGTCAACCAGAGAAACAGCTTCAGCGACGCGGTTAAGAACACAGGACCGATCGACCTGGAACAGGCTCTCAAGGACAAACCGAAGTCGGTGACCGAGGACAAGCCCTAATACCGGCGCGGAGCTGACCCTCCCGCCGCAACGCAGCATCTACCTTCAAGCGAACAGGCCCGACATGGCAGAAAGCTTAGACATAGAAGAGATAGCGACACGGCTCGGCCTCCCCTATCAGGCCGAGATCGACGACTCCAAGGTGGACGGGGCCCTGGTGAACCGGGTCCCGCTCAACTTCGCCCGCAACAACCTGCTGCTGCCCTTGCACGAGGAGGACGGCTCCATCGTCGCAGCCAGCGCCGACCCGACGAACCTGCTTGCGCTGGACGAGATGGCGGGGCTTTTCTCGCAGCCGGTCTCCGTGGTCGCGGTCCCGCGCCCGGCCCTCCTCGACGCGGTGAACCGCCTCTACTCACGGCTCTCCGGCTCAGCCCAGGAGGTGGTCGAGGAACTCGAAGGTGAGGAGCTCTCGACCCTCGCCACCAGCTTCAACGAGCCGCGCGACCTGATGGAGCTGACCGACGAGGCGCCGGTGATCCGGCTTTTGAACTCGATCCTGTTCCAGGCGGTTAAGGAGCGCGCAAGCGATATCCACATCGAGCCTTTCGAGCGCGAGCTCGAGGTCCGCTTCCGGATCGACGGCCTGCTCTACAAGATGCTCTCCCCCCCGAAGGTGATCCAGGAGGCGCTCACCTCCCGCGTGAAGATCATGTCCGGGCTCAACATCGCCGAGAAGAGGCTGCCGCAGGACGGGCGCATCAGGGTCAAGGTGGCCGGGCGCGACGTCGACATCCGCGTCTCGCTCATCCCAACCTTCTTCGGGGAACGGGTGGTATTGAGGCTTTTGGACAAGCAGCGCGGCGTGCTTTCCCTGAAGGAGATCGGCCTTTCCGACGGCAACGACAAGCTGATGGACCGTCTCCTGTCGAGGACCAGCGGCATCATCCTGGTCACCGGGCCTACCGGCAGCGGCAAGACCACCACCCTCTACGCGGCGCTCTCCCAGATCAACTCGCCGGAGAAGAACATCATCACCGTCGAGGACCCGATCGAGTACCAGTTGAAGGGCGTAGGTCAGATCCAGGTGAACCCGAAGATCGACCTCACCTTCGCGGCGGGGCTCCGTTCCATCCTGAGGCAGGACCCGGACATCGTGATGATCGGGGAGATCCGCGACGCAGAGACCGCCGAGATCGCCATGCAGGCGTCCCTCACCGGCCACCTGGTCCTCTCGACGCTGCACACAAACGACGCCGCCACCGCTGTGACCCGCCTGATCGACATGGGGATCGAGCCGTTCATGGTCGCCTCTTCGTTGTCGGCGGTGCTCGCCCAGCGCCTGGTCCGCGTCATCTGCCCGCACTGCAAGGAGTCCTACGTTCCGGACAGAAGCTACCCCGGGGTCCAGCTCCCGCCGCTTCTGTACCGCGGCCGCGGCTGCGAGAAGTGCTTCAACCTCGGGACCATCGGGCGGGTCGGCATCTACGAACTGCTTCCCATCGACGCCGAGCTCTGCTCGATGATCATCCGTCAGGCCTCCTCCGGCGCCATCAAGGAGTACGCTGTCTCCAAGGGGATGCGCACCCTGCGCGAGGACGGCCTTGCCAAGGCGGCAGAGGGGATCACCACCATCGAGGAGGTCCTGAGGGTGACCCAGGACGATTATGCCGACCTATCGCTATAGCGCTTTCAACCAGAAGGGGGCCGAGGTCTCCGGCACCGTGGATGCTGCCAGCGAAGCCGAAGCGCGGCTGCAACTGAAGCAGAAGGGGCTGTACGCCAAGGAGATCGCCCCCGCTGTCGAAGGGGGCAAGCGAAAACTCTTCAGCGCCGGCGTAAGCGTCCCCGACCTTTCGCTTGCGACCCGCAGGCTGGCCACGCTCCTCGGGAGCTCCGTCCCGGTCTACGAGGCGGTTGCGACCCTTTGGGAGCAGGAAGCGCCGGGCGAATTGAAGAAGGTGCTCGGCCGGGTGCGGGACCGCCTCGCCGAGGGGCAGGGGCTGGCACAGGCGATGGCCGCCGAACCCTCAGTCTTCTCCGAGAGCTACATCGGGATGGTCGCGGCCGGCGAGGCGAGCGGCGCCCTGGAAGTGGTGCTGGAGCGGCTGGCCGAGTTCCAGGAGGACCAGGCCGAGGTGAGAAGCCGGGTCATCACCGCGCTCATCTACCCCGCCATCATGGTGGTCGTGGGAACCGGGGTCATGCTGGTGCTTTTGGGCTTCGTGGTCCCCAAGATCGCCGCCGTCTTCGAGACCAACAAGGCTACCCTTCCCATGGTTACCATCATCCTCATCAAGGCGAGCGCCGTGGTAAGGAAGGGGTGGTGGCTCCTTTTGGCCGCAGGGATCGCGCTCTACGCGGGGTACAAGCGGCTGGTCAAGAACGAGGAGCTGGTTAGAAAGCGCGACCGCCTGCTTTTGAAGCTCCCCGTGGCAGGGCAGCTCTGGCAGCGCCTGGTCTTGTCGCGATTTGCCAAGGTGCTTGGGCTGTTGCTGCAAAGCGGCGTCCCGATCATCAAGGCGATGGACATAACCGGCGAGGCGGTGGTGAACCGGGAGTACAAGGCGTTTCTGGTTGAGGCCAGGGAGAGCCTGATGCAGGGGGGAAGCCTCTCCGCGTCGCTCAAGGCGAGCCCGCTCTTTCCGCCGCTTTTGACCCACATGACGGCTGTGGGCGAGAAGAGCGGCGAGCTGGACGGGATGCTGATCAAGGCAGGCGACGCCTTCCAGAAGGAGTTCAACGCCACGGTGACTAGGTCGATGGCGATGCTGGAGCCGCTCCTTATCCTGGGAATGGGTCTCACCATCGGCTTCATGGTCATAGCGGTGCTCCTCCCCATCATGCAGTTGAACGAGCTGGTGAAATAACGGCAAGGCACAGGCTTTCTGTCGGAACTTGCATACGAGGCAAGTATTCCCTCTTTCATCCGACATGAATCCCCTCCCCTTTTCTCAAAAGTGGGGAGTGCACCTGCTGATCAATAATGTCATTTGCGAATACAGGAGGTTTAGCAATGTTCAAAACTCTTAAAGACAGCCGCGGCTTCACCCTCATCGAACTGATGGTGGTCATCGTTATCCTGAGCATCCTTGCTGTCATGGTCGGACCGAAGATCATCGGCCGCAGCGACGACGCGAAGATCGCCGACGCCAAGGTGCAGATCCGCAACATCGAGACGGCGCTCAAGCTGTACAAGCTCGACAGCGGCAGCTACCCCAGCACGGAACAGGGGCTGCAGGCGCTGGTGGCGAAGCCCACCACCGGGAAGATCCCCAACAACTACAAAGCGGAAGGGTACCTGGAGAACAAGAATGTTCCCAAGGATCCCTGGGGCAGCGACTACGTCTACCTCTCCCCCGGCGAGCACGGCGACTACGACCTCTCCTCCTTCGGCGCCGACGGCGCGCGCGGCGGCGAAGGGAACAACGCCGACATCCAGAGCTGGAACATGAAGTAGGGAGCAGGGTGCGGGAGAGGAAGGTTAACGGGGGCAGCGAAACTTTGGCGGGTAAGGGTACGGGTAAAATTCTAAGCCGCTGCAATGCCGGGTTCACGCTCCTGGAGCTCATGGTGGTGATCTTCATCATCTCTCTCGCAGCGGGACTCGTCTTTCCGCGCCTGCCCGATACCGAGGCGACCAAGCTGAAAAACTCGGCGCGCAACCTCGGCAGCGGGATCAGGTTCCTGAACGACCAGGCCATCATCACCAAGAAGGTCTACCGCCTGCACTTGGACCTCAACGACAACAGCACCCGCATCACCCAGGTTTCCCCCTCCGGGGAGGAGTTGCAGCCGGACGACCAGTTCATGAACCGGCGGCTGGTCGAGGAGGGGATCGACATCGAGGACGTGAACGTCCCGTCGCTGGGCCTTCTGACAGAGGGCGAAACGACTGTTACCTTCGGCCCCGGCGGAATCGCCGACGGCATGACCATTCACCTGAAGGGTGGGGAGAAGCAGTATACCGTCATCGCCTACCCTTCCGGCGGGAAGGTGAAGGTGCTCGAAGGGTACCAGGAGGTTGGGGCATGAGAGGATTTACCCTCCTGGAGGTGATGATCGCGCTTGCCATTACGGCCGGGGTGCTCCTCACCGTTATCTCCTCGCTGAACCACCACCTGGCCCAGGTAGGAAACGACGCCGAGGAAACCACCGCCGTTCTTTTGGGGCGCGCGAAGCTCGATGACCCCGAGTTCGCCAAGGAAGCCGAAGACAAGGGGGACTTCGCGCCGAACCACCCAGGGCACAAGTGGGTGCGCGAGATCACCAAGACCGAGCTCCCGGGACTGAACCAGATCCGCCTCACGGTGACCTGGAACGACGACGCCAAGAGGCTGACGCTTGTGCAATACGCACCGCAAAATGCGCAATAACAGGGGGTTCACCCTCATAGAACTCCTGATCGCGCTGGCGCTCCTGGTGATCCTCGCCGGCGCCCTCTACGGCACCTATTTTTCGGTCGTTGCCGCGCGGGAGAAGGGGGGACAGCGGATCGAGCAGCGCCGGGAGCTCTCGACGACCCTGGGCAAGCTGCACGACGAGCTCTCCTCCTGCTTCTTCAACAAGAACAACGAGAGGCTGCATTTCGTGGTCGAGGACCGGGACAGCTTCGGAAAGCCCGCTTCGCTTTTGCAGTTCACCGCCATCGCCCCTCCCCGCGTCGATCCTGCGCCCGCCTCAGACATCGTGGTGCTGCGCTATTCGGTGCTGGAAAAGGATGAACAGCAAACACTCTCGCTGCAGCGGGAATCGCGCGATCCCTATTTGGACGTCAAGGTGAAGTCCGTCCCCTACCCCGTAGTCGATGAGATCGAGGGCTTTCTGGTCGAGTGCTGGGACGGGAACAAGTGGGTGAAAAGCTGGGACACCGCGTTGAACGGAGGGCTTCCCAAACAAGTGAAGGTCACCCTCACCCTCAAAGGAGGCGAGGAGTTAAGCACCATAGCCTCGCAGAGGCTCACGCGATGAGGGGGGAAAAAGGGTTCGCCCTGGTGATAACCCTGATCGTCACTACCCTGCTCGTGGCGCTCCTGGTGGAGTTCGTGAACGAGGTGTACGTCGACACCTCACACAGCCACAACTTCGTCGCCTCGCAGCAGGCGGGGATACTGGCGGAATCGGGGGTAGCGGGCGGGATCAAGCTGCTGCAGGTCTCTAGCGCCATGAGGCTCGGCGCAGCGTACAGCTCCCTTCTTGAGCCCTGGGCAAAACCGCAGTCCTTCGAGGCCGACAACGGCACGGTGACCATCACCATCGAGGAGGAGAGCGGGAAGCTGAACCTGAATTCAGCCACCTCGTCCAACGGCACCTCAAACGAGCAGACGCTGATGCTGGTGCGCCTGCTGACCAGGTTGAAGCTCCCTACCGACCTCGCCGAATCCCTTATGGACTGGGTGGACGAAAACGACACTCCGCTTCCCGGCGGTGCCGAAAGCAGCTACTACGGCAACCTCAAGCTCCCTTACGCCGCGAAGAACAGGCCTTTGGAGACGGTGGGAGAATTGGCGTTAGTGAAAGGATATACCCCGGAAGTATTGACGAAGCTCAGAGCTTTGGTGACCACCTACGGCGACACCAGCACCAACGGGGAGCATGAGGCAGGAACGAAGATCAACGTCAATACAGCGAATCGGGATTTGCTTGCAGCCATTGATGACAAGATGACCGATGACCTCGTGGACAGGATAATCGACTACCGCAAAACCCATCCCATCAAGGATGGGGATCTCAACAAGATCCCCGGCGTAGATTCGATAGCCCCGTTCATCTCTCTGAAGGTCTGCTACATGGGGAGCGTGTACCGGATCCGCTCCGAGGGAAAAGTTGGAGAAAGCGTGGCCGTGGCCGAGGCCGTGGTCCGCACCGGCGGCAGTATGACGACGCCAGCAGTCATTTATTGGAGAGAGTATTGATGGATATGCTGATCGTGCAGCTTAAAAGGACCGAGCTGGTCCTCGCCTCCTTCAAGCCCCGCAAGGGGGGGGTGAACTTCCTCTCCGCGGAGCGCCACCCCCTGCAGGGTGAGGAAGGGGAGCTTTCCCGCATCCTGAAGACGAGCCTGATCGCCGAAGGGGAGCACCGGGTGATCCTGGCCGTTCCCCCCTCCCAGCTCTTCATGCGGGAACTGGAGCTCCCGATTACGGACCGCTCCAAGGTGCGGGACCTCCTCCCCCTTGAGTTGAAGGGTGAAACCGCTCTGGACACCGACGACCTGGTTTTCGACGCGCTGCCGCTTCCCGAGGGAAAGGTGCTCGCCATCTGGGGGCACGCGGGCGAGCTCTCCGGGATGATCGAGACCCTGAAGGATGCCGGGCTGGAGCCGGAGATGGTGACCGCATCGCTTTTCCACTGGAACCGGCTCGCGCCAGCCCACGGTACGGTGGCGGTGAGCGACGGCGAGGCCTTCGCAGCATACAAGGACGGCGGCGCCATCTTCTTCCGCGCCCTTCCGCCTAACTCCGGCGAGGCCGAGATCTCCAGGACCGTCGCTGCCGTGGAACTCGCCCGCAACGTCAAAGTGGAAAAGATCATCACCCACGCGGCAGACACGCAAGGAGGGGGAGGACTCTCCGCTGCCCCCGGGCTCTTCGAGGCTTTTGCTGACGACAGCCATGCGGCTCATGACCTGGCCGGCGCCTATGCCGTCGCCGCCGCCGCGGCGGACGGTTCCGCCATAAACCTGCGCCGCGGCGCTCTTGCCTACACGGCTGGAAGCGAAAAGCTGTACCAGCGCCTGCGGGTGACCATGATGCTCGCGGTGGCCCTGGTGCTCCTCATCATCGCCGAGAGCGGGGTGCGCTACTACCTGGTGAAAAAGGACCTGGCCTCTCTGGACCGCTCCATCGCCGCGATCTACAAGGAGGTCTTCCCCACCAGGAAGAAGGCGGTCGACGAGGTGTCCGAGATCCGCTCCGAGATCAAGAGGCTGGAAGGGGCCAAGACCTCCAGCAACGTGCTGCAGCTTTTCAAGGACCTTGCCCAGGCCAAGAACGATGACGTCGGGGGTATCTACGAGGCCGAGGTTACCGGGACCGAGGTGCGCCTCAAGGGGGATGCCAAGAGCTTCCAGGCCGCCAACGATTTCAAGAGCCGTACGGCCGCCCTGCTGGATAAGGCCGAGGTGAGCGAAACCAAGTCGCGCCCGGACGGTAGCGTCTCCTTCACGCTGAGCGGTACCATGAAGGAGGTGACCCGATGAGCCGGGAAGAGATCATCAATGTCCTGCAGGGGCTGGATTCCCGCAGCAGGCAACGTCTGGGTATAGCCGTCGCCGTGGTGCTGGCGGTGATCGTCACCGTTTCCGCCATGAACGGCAAGATCAAGGCGCTGGAGAGAAAGCGCGCGGCCCGCGAGGCCGACATTGCCGAGATGATGCAGTTGAAGCTACGTTACCAGAGCGCCAGCGCCGGCGCAGAGCGCCTAGCCAACCGGCTCCTCGCCACCAAGCCCGATGACTCCCCGGCCAAGATCGTGGAGGAAATCGGCATCAAGGGGCGCAGCAGCCAGATCAAGCCGGTGAAGGGGGAAGAGATCCCCGGCTACGTCGAGGACGCCGCCGAAGTTCGCATGGAGGGGCTTAGCGCCAACGAGGCTGTGAACCTGATCCACCGCCTGGAGAAGGGGGCGCGCCCGGTGACGGTCAAGAAGGCCCTGATCAAGCAGCGCTTCGACGACCCGGCAAAGCTCGACCTGGCGCTAACCATCGCGCTCATCAAACCTGCGCCGGCGGGGACGAAATGAAAAGACGCACCCTTTATCTCGCCTGCGGCATCCCTGTCGCGATCGCATGCTTTCTCTTTCTGACCATCCTCTTCGTACCGAACCGCTCGGTCGAGGGGCTCCTCACCCGGATCTGCGCGAATGCCGGGTACACCCTGCGCTGCACCGGCTTCGGCAAGAGCCTCCCAGTGGGGTTCTCGGCCCGGACCCTGGAGCTCGGCTCGGAGAAGGGGGCGCTGCTGCAGCTGCGCGACGCCAAGGTGCGTCTTGAACTGCTCCCGCTTTTGACCGGCAAGGTCGCCGTCGCCTGCAGCGGGGGGATCGGCGCGGGAGAAGTGAAGGGGGAAGTCACTCTCGGCAAAAAACCAGGCTGGGACCTCAACTGCCGGGGCGTGCGCCTGGAGGAGATCCCCTTCTTCAAGAACGTGGCCGAGGCTAACGTCAAGGGAGAGATGCGTCTCACCGGGAAGCTTACGCCCGGCAAAGGGGGGGGACACGGGGAGATGCAGCTTGAGGTGAAAGGCGCCGAGGTCGCGGGGGTCAAGGTGGGTACAATGCCGCTTCCGGACGCTGCCTACCGCGAGGTGCGCGGCGCGCTCAGCATCGACAAGGGACGCGCTACCCTCAAAAGCTTCACTCTGAACGGCGACGGCATCTACGTGCGCATCTCGGGGGACACCCAGCTTGGAAAGCCCGTTGGGGCTTCGCCGCTCAACCTCACCATGGAGATGATGCCCAAGCCCTCCTTCCTGGAGCGCCAAAAGTTCGTGTTCCTGCTCCTCACCAAGTACCAGAGCTCCCCCGGCGCCTTCCGCATCCCGATCCGCGGCACGCTGGCACACCCCACCATCTGAATCGGGAGGTGTTAATTCCCGCTGCGGATGCTATCAGGACAGTGCGCGGATTGTATTTTCCGGCCCGGAATATACTGTCCATCGTCACCGGTAACAAGCGCTGAACTAGCAGCCGGAAGAAACCTCTTCGCCTATGTCATCCAGCTTGTCAGAAGCTGAAGAACGTTCCCGGCAACCGGCTATTCCTGTCCGCTCTGATTTTCCCTCCGGCTATTCCTGTTCCTTCCCCGAAATCGGCGCCAAGAAGCACGATCTACGGCTCCTTTTACTCCCTAATATCTTGACAACTCCCCTTGAGACGTTATATAAATCCATGCTTATAATTAACTCTGTTTTAAACCTAAGGAGGGGGCAATGAGAGTAGCAAAAATTTTGAATCTAATATCGGCCTTAGCGCTGTTCGCGTTTGTGGGAACGGCAGCTGCAGCTGATACTGCACCTGCTGCTGCAACACTGACCAATGCAGACTGTGCGAAGTGCCATGACGCGGCACCCAAGGCCATCGCCCAGGCAGGCGGCAAGCATAAGACCGAAGTGACCTGCCAGGACTGTCACGTAGGCCACCCGCCCAAGGTCAAGAAGCCGATCCCGCAGTGCAGCCAGTGCCATGAAGGCAAGCCGCACTACAAGCTCCAGGGCTGCCTCGGCTGCCACTCCAACCCCCATACTCCGAAGAACATAAAGTTCGGCAACAACGTAACCGATCCGTGCCTCACCTGCCACACAAACCAGATCGAGCAGCTGCGCCAGTTCAAGAGCAAGCACACCGCTCTCAACTGCTCCTTCTGCCACAACGTCCACGGCAGGATCCCGGACTGCACCCAGTGCCACAAGTCGCACTCCGCCGACATCGTGCAGAAAGACTGCAAGGTCTGCCACCAGGCCCACAAGCCGACCGACGTGACCTACAAGTCCGACACCCCGTCGAAGATGTGCGCCGCCTGCCACAAGAAGGCGTTCACCCTGCTGGCTGCAAGCCCGGCGAAACACAGCAAGCTCGCCTGCGTCTACTGCCACCAGAACAAGCACAAGACCGTGCCGCAGTGCACCCAGTGCCACGTCAAACCGCACCCGGCAGCCATCATGGCTAAGTTCCCGAAATGCGGCGAGTGCCACAGCATCGCTCACGACCTGAACCGTTGGAGCGAGCCGGCAGCAGCACCGGCTGCCGCCAAGCCCGCGGCCAAACCGGCCAAGGCTAAGAAGTAACGACTCCTGCAGCAACCGGGGAGGCCGCGCTTGCGGCCTCCCCGACCTTTTTTGCCCCCTTCCATTGAGCCTTACCACGCCGACAACCAGTTCCAACAGTACCAGGAGGATTGCATGCTCTTACTACAGATAACCTCGGCAGTGACAGCGGTGACACTCGTGGTGCTGGCAATGTGCCTGATACCTGTCCTTGCTGAAATGAAAAAGGCCGCTGTCTCACTGCAAGAGGCCACTGACTCGCTGCAAAAGGAGCTGAAGCCGCTCATCAGCGATCTGCGCGAGACGATCGCTGACATTCAGGTCGTCACGAGCTCAGCCGCAGCCAACGCCGACGGCGTCAACATGCTTTTGAGCGAGCTGGGCCACGCCGGACACAACATAAGGATGATCAACAAAGTATTAGGCATCGCAACAGACGTTGCCCGTAACTCCAATGTATGGCTTACGGGAGCGAAGGTTGCGGGGAAATTTATTGCTGATAGAATTGTCAGATCAAAAACCAGGGGGTGACTTCATGTCCAAAGATAAAGATATCGGAACCGGTACCATGCTTCTCTCCTTCGTTGCCGGCGCCGCCGTAGGGATCGGGGCGGCTTTGCTGCTTGCCCCCAAGACCGGCGAGGAAATGCGCGGCAAGATCAAGGAGTTGGCCGACGACGCGGTCGACAAGATCAAGGAATACGCCAACGAGGCGCAGGACAAGATCAGGGCCAGCTACGAAGACGGCAAGGAACTGGCCCTCGAGAAGAAAAGCATCATCACCTCCGCCATAGAGGCAGGCAAAGAGGCGATGGAGCGGGAGAAGGAAAAACAAAAAGCGGAGCTCTAACAAAGACCGCCCCTTTGAAAGCCCACTTCGGTGGGCTTTTTTCTTGGCGGCTCGTCAATTTCCGGGCGGCCCCGCCCCCCTGCCAAGGTAATCGGTGCTTCAGGCTATGACAGAATCCAGTTCAAAAAGGCCCTTCTCCACCGGGCGCATCTGGGAATACGATCCCTCAGCCGTCGGCGGCTTCAAGGGGAAGATGGTCCGGCTGCTGCAGTTTTTAAGCTTCACCTTTTCCAACTTCATGGCAAACAACTCGCTTCTGCGGGCCACCGCCCTCTCCTTCACCACGGTTTTGTCGCTGGTGCCGCTTCTGGCCCTTGCCTTCTCGGTCCTGAAGGGGCTCGGGGCCCAGAACCGGTTGGCGCCACTGATCCTGAAACAGGTGACTGCCGGTTCGGAGGAGGTGGTGAACCGGGTGGTCTCCTACATCGGCAACACCAACATGGGCTCGGTAGGCGCCATCGGTCTTGCAGCGCTTCTCTTCACCGCCATCAGCATGCTGGGAAGCATCGAGGAGGCTTTCAACGTCGCCTGGGGAGTCCAGGAGACCCGTTCCCTGTACCGCAAGTTCAGCGACTACCTGAGCGTCCTGATCAGCGCGCCGCTGCTTTTGCTCGCTGCCACCAGCATCACCACCACCCTGCAGAGCAAGTGGCTCATCGGGTGGCTGATGGAGCGGACCTACCTGGGCGACCTCTTCCTTTTCATGCTGGGCCTCACCCCGTACCTGAGCGTGTGGGTGGCCATCTTCCTGCTCTACACCTTCATACCCAACACCCGGGTCCGCTACACCTCGGCCCTGATCGGGGCGGTCTTTGCCGGGACACTCTGGCAGTTCGCCCAGTGGGCCTACATCCACTTCCAGGTTGGTGCCGGCAACTACAACGCCATCTACGGTACGCTGGCGGCGCTCCCCATCCTGATGGTCTGGATCTACGTCAGCTGGATCATCGTCCTTTTTGGGATGGAGGTGGTGGCGGCGCACCAGAACCGGGCCTATTTCCGCCGGGACATCCGGGGGAGGAGCATCAGCCCCACCCTGCAGGAACTGGTGGCCCTGGCCGCGCTCAGACACATCGGGGAGGCTTTCTACCAGGGAGCCCCGGGGTGGGGAGAGCAGCACCTGGCAGCCAGATTGAACATGCCGCTGCGCATCGTGCGCGACACCCTGGAGCACCTGCGCGAGGAAGGCTTTCTCGTCTGCGCCGGCGAGGGGGAGTGCTACTACCCGGCGCGGGACCTGAACCGGGTCACCATCTCCGAGGTGCTCCTCTCACTTAGAAACCGAGGAGCCTACTCTTCCATCGAGGGAGAAGACGAGGCCGAAGAGATCGTGCAGACGGTCGACGCGGCGCTGACAAGCGCCCTGGAGGGGCGCACGCTGATGGATCTGGCGGTTCCAGAAAAGAGCCCGGCCGGCGTTGACAAAGAGGGAGCAGTTGACATATAGTGGCCCGATTAAACTTCAGTTGCGAAGCGGGTTATGCAAGATTTCAAAGACATAGACAAGCAGAAGCGAAGCAATAGATCAGGCAGGGCCAAGAGACCTGAAGGGCGCAACGCCTTCAAGAAGATCCAGGACGACGACAAGCCGCGCAAGAAGCGCTACGGCATCGCCCTGGGGGTCCTCGCGGTACTGCTCGCCTCCTACCCGATTATCTCCCTGTTGAACTCCTCACCCTCCAAAACTGCCACGACGTCAGCCGCGGCGGCCACGGTTTCCCTGAAGAACCTTGACCAGGGGAGCGCCTTCCGCCTGGCGGCCGAGGCCTACCCGAAGGCCCAGGTGCAGGGAGATTCCTACGTCGCCCCGCTGCCGCAGGGCGGACAGGTGGTGTACGCCATCAACGACGAGGTGCAGAAGCGGGTCGAGAAGGTGCTGACCGACTACAAGGTCCCCTACGGGCTCTTCGTCGCCATGGAGCCCAGGACCGGGCGCATCCTAGCGATGGTGTCCCACTCCTCGGTTGAGCCCGGGTGGGAGAAGGACGGGAACTACCACCTCTACCCGCTCGCCTCGCTCTTCAAGATAGTCACCGCGACAGCCGCGCTGGAAAGCAAGAAGGTAACGCCGGAGACCCCCTTCGCCTTCAACGGCAGGCTCACCTCGGAAAGCCCCAAGTACTGGCGGGTGCACCCCGGGCGCGGCAACCAGCAGATGCCGCTCGCCATCGCCATGGGTAAATCGGTGAATCCCGTGTACGGCAGGCTCGCCGGCGAGGTGGTGGGACGCGACCCGCTGCTTATGTACGCCGGACGTTACGGCTTCAACCAGGCGCTCCTTCCAGGCGCCCCGATAATGGCCAGCACGGCCCCCGCGCCGGCCACGGTCGACGAGCTGATGCGGATGGGAGCTGGGTTGAACCGCGAGGTGAAGGCATCCCCGTTCCATGCCGCCGCCATGATGGCCGCGGTCGCCAACGGCGGCGTCATGATGGCACCGGGCTTCGCCCGCGAGATACGCGACGCCAAGGGGAACCTGGTGTTCACGCACCAGCCGCAGGCGCTGCGGACCGTGATGACGCCGGAGACGGCATCGGCTATGGCGCGCATGCTCGCCACCACGGTGCAAAGCGGCACCTCGCGCCGGGCATTTCACGACAGGAGGGGAAGGCGGATGCTCGCCTCGGTCAGCATCGCTGCCAAGACCGGGTCCATCGACGGGACCGATCCCGCCGGCCATTACAGCTGGTTCGCGGCCTACGCGCCGATGGAGGACCCGCAGATAGCTCTGGCGGCGCTGGTAGTAAACGGGAACAAGTGGCGCATCAAGGCGACCTCTGTGGGCGAGCAGGCGCTGGAGGCATTTTTCAGGTAGGGGGATGGAAATGGGTTGTTCAGGATGCGGCACCTGCTGTGTCGCCCCGGACATCAGCGCGCTTGGAAAGAAGGTCGGGCAGAGATGCCCGCACCTCACGGAAAACCTCTCCTGCGGCATCTACGAGGAACGCCCCGCGGTCTGCCGCGGCTACCGCCCCGACGACATCTGCCTGGCCATAGCTGCCCCCACCCTGGAACTGCGGGTCGCCAACTACCTGAAGCTCTTCGGGATGGGCTAGTCCTCCCGGTAGCTCTCCAGGGTGAATTCGCCGTCCAGCCACTGAGCGTAGGAATAGTGGGTGATCCAATCGCCCAGGGAGATGAAGAGGCGCCCCGGCTCCCGCTTCAGCATGGGAAGGTGGTAGTGGCCGGTGATTACCGCGTCGTACCCCGAGTCGAAGCGGCTGCGGGCGAAGGAGTCGAGGATGGCACCGTAATCCCAGCGCCTCCCGCGGTGTGAGTGCTTGCTGCTTGAGCGCCGCGACAAGGTCGCCGCCGCCTGGTCCGCAAGCCTTCTGGAGAAGATGGGAACCAGCGCCTTTACCAGAGGGTTATGCAGCAGCAGCCTGAATACCCGGTAACGGTAATCCTTGCGGTTGATCTGGTCCCCGTGGCACAGGTAGACCTTTTGCCCGCCGATTTCCAGCATCGCGCCGGAGCGGTAGACCTCAGCCTGCAGTTTTTCCCCGAAGAAGCGCTCCAGGTGGAAATCGTGGTTCCCTTCGAAGTAGACGATGCGCACGCCGCGCCCCCTCACCTTCTGCAGGCAGTCGACGATTTCCACGTAGTGGCCGTACACGGGGCTTGGGTTGCCGATCCAGAACTCGAAGATGTCCCCCAGAAGATAGAGCGTCTCCGTGTCGGCGGGGAGGTTTTCCAGGAACCGGACCAGGGCCCGGTAATTGGGGTCTTCCGGTCTTTTCAGGTGGGCGTCGGCGATGAAGATCTTGCGCATGCGCGCAATATATACAAAAAAGCACCATTGGTAAAGCGAACAGGCGCCAAGGGCTCATTTAGCCCGCGCTCCTTCTCTGTTAATCCCAAGCGGGCTTCAACCCGCTGTTGAAGAGGTATAGATGCACGCAATGCGCAACCTGGAGATCGTCTGGGAAGACCTGATGGAGGCCTTCGAAAACGGCGATACCGAGATGATCTACTTTCTCGACCGCGAGACCGGCGAGGTGTTCTCCGTCCCGGCCGACTACGACGACGAACCTTTCTGGGAAGAGGTGGGAGCCAACCGGGAGCGCTACCTGGAGATCCCCCCCTTTGACTACGGGCAGGAGCGCCAGATGGTGCACGCTTTCATCCAGGGGATAGGCAACGACGGGCTGAAGGCGATGCTGGTGCGGGCATTCACGGGGAAACATTCGCACGGAAAGCTCAACGAGATCCTCTCCTTCTATCCCGAGGAGCAGGAGCGCTTTCAGGCGCTCAGGGAGGAACTCCTCACCACGCGCGCCGCACATTGGCTGGAAGAGCACGACATCTACCCCCCTGAGCGCGGCTTCGACTAGCACACCTTTTCCAACACACCGTTGACCTCGGCATCTCTTTTGCGTAACATCTGTCAGGTGAATCGTCCCCGGCCCGGGGACCAGCCGCCCCTGAACCGGGGTGCAGATACGGTAAAGAGTGCAAACCAATGTCCAAAAATACCCTCGCTTCAATCATAGAAATCTCGCTCATCGTCCTGGCCGCCGTGGTGCTCGGAGGGATCTGGAACCGGACGCTGCTGGCCGACGCCTGGCGAGGCGCCCCCACCAGTCAACCCTCCACAGCGCAGGCGGGCGAAGTGCTTCCTATGCCGGTCGGTCTCGCCCAGGTCAAGGAGATGCTGGACGGCGGACAGGCTGTGGTGGTGGACGCGCGCAGCACGGCGAGCTTTCGCGAGGGGCACATAGCCGGCGCGCGGCCGCTCCCGCTGGAGGAGGCCAAGCAGCGCGCGGAGAAGAGCCGGCTGCTTGATGACGTTCCCAAGGATGCTGTCGTCATCGCCTACTGCAACGGCTTCTCCTGCCACGACAGCACGGAACTCGCGAAGCTCCTGATCGCAGCCGGTTACGGCTCGGTCTACGTCTTCGAGGGGGGGCTGCCGGAATGGCGGGATGCCGGCTACCCGGTAGCCAAGGGGGAGCGATGAACAGGCTGAAGCGATACCTTCCCGTCGCCGTCAGGGTCGCTCTGGGCGGGATATTCATCTACGCCGCGCTCCCGAAGATCGCGGACCCCGTCTCCTTTGCCGGGACCGTGGCCAGCTACCAGATACTTCCCTACTTCTGGAGCTACTTCATCGCGGCGGTGCTTCCCTTCCAGGAACTGATCTGCGGCGTGCTGCTGCTGTCGGGATACCGGGTCCGGGCCGGCGCGCTCATAGTCGCGGCCATGAACGCCCTCTTCATGGTGGCGCTCGCATCCCTGATCGTGCGCGGGCTCGACATCGACTGCGGCTGCTTCGGGGGAAGCAAGACCTCCCCCTGGCTCGCCTTGGCCAGGGATGTCGTCTTTCTCGCGATGGCCGGAGCCGTGCTCCGGTTCGAGGCGAAAAGAAACCCTCCCCCCGTTGCCACCACCTAACACAACCCTCACCAAACCACTTCTCAAGGTGTTGTCTTTTCAAACGGATAGCGCATGGAACGGGAAACACTTTAGCTGCGGCGCCGCCCCCGCCCTTGCGGTTTTGGGCGAAATACTGTAGGATGCCGCCGTATTTTCATTAAGCAGCGGGGGGACCTTTCTTTGAACGAGACATTGCTCCTGGTAGGCGCCTACCTCCTCGGCTCGGTACCGACCGGCCTGCTCCTGGCTAAGAGCATGGGGGTGGACATCAGGGAGGCCGGCAGCGGCAACATCGGCGCCACCAACGTCTACCGGACCATCGGCCGCAAGCTCGGCATACTCACCCTTCTCGGGGACTGCCTGAAGGGGCTTATCCCGGTGCTCGTCGCCAGGTGGCTGGGGCTTCCCGACCTCTGGGTCGCGGCTGCCGGCCTCTGCGCCTTCCTCGGGCACGTGTACACCATCTTCCTGGGGTTCAAGGGGGGCAAGGGTGTGGCAACCGCCCTTGGCGTCTTCCTCGGCACCTCTCCGCTCTCGGTTCTCTTCGGCGTGGTCATCTTCGGTTCGGTGCTCTACAAGTGGCGCTACGTCTCGCTTGCCTCCATCACCGCTGCGGCGCTGATCCCGGTACTGGTGTGGGCAACCGGCGGGAGCGTGAAGCTCGTCGTCATGGCCGTCGTCATCGCCTGTATCGTCATCTTCAAGCACCGCGAGAATATCGCAAGGCTCACCGCAGGAACCGAGAACAAGTTCAAGGCCTAGCGCAACGCAGCCGATCTCTGCCACAGGACGTTCCAGCCGACAGGAAAAGGGATAAAGACACAGAATAGAAAAAGGGCGCTTCCGTTGACGGAGGCGCCCTTTTTTCAATCAGGCCTGCAAGTGGCGGCGGCTTCTGGTTACGCCGCCTCGGCTTCCATCACCAGCGGGGTGAGGAGGCGCTTCATCTTCTTGAGCGCACCCTCTTCGATCTGGCGCACCCTCTCGCGGGAGATGGAGAAATGATCGGCTATTTCCTGCAAGGTCATCGGGTTTTCCGCGGCTACGCGCTGTTCGATGACGAAGCGCTCTTTCTCGTTCAGATTTTCCAGCGCGCTGGCGACGTTCTGCTCCAGGATCGTGGTCTCCTGGCGCTCGGCCAGCATCTCCTCCTGGTTCTGCCGCAGATCAGGAAGGCTTTCCAGGAAGGTCCCTCCACCCTCGCCTTCGAACATCTCCACGTCGAGTGAAAGCTCACCCCGGAGGCGCTGCTCCATCTCCTGTGCCTCGGCGTCCTTCACGTCCAGCGAGATGGCTGCAGCATGCAGGTCCCCTTCGCCGGTCATGTTGATGATCGCCTGCTTGGCCTGGTTCAGCTTGAAGAACAGCTTTCTCTGCGCCTGCGTGGTCCCGATCTTCAAGAGGCTCCAGGCGGAGATGATGTGGTTCTGGATGTAGGCCCGGATCCACCAGACCGCGTAGGAGATGAGGCGCACCCCCTTCTCCGGGTCGAACTTCCTGACCGCCATCATCAGCCCGATGTTCCCTTCCTGGATCAGGTCGAGCATCTTCATGCCGTAGGAGCGATATTCGCCTGCTATTTTCACCACGAAACGAAGGTTGGAGGTGATCAGCCGGTGCGCCGCCTCCAGATCTCCCTCGCGACGGAACCTGGTAGCCAAATCCATTTCCTCATCCGCCGAAAGCAGCGGAAACCGGTTGATCTCCGTGAGGTAAAGGGTCAGGTTGTCAATAGGTACCGGCATGGTGTATGTCATAGCACTTTTACCCCCTGTGAGTGCAGGTTTTGCCTCCTGCCGTTAGCACTCTGCTCTTGTGAGCGCTAACAATATAGCAAGCAGCATGTAAAAAATCAAGGCCCTGCGCGAAATAACCGCGGCCGAAACAGGTGCTTGCGCCGGGTAAAATTGCTTGCGCCGGCAACGGAGAATATGGTAAACGAAAAGATCGAATTAAAAGCGACGCCTGGCGCCGAAAACCGGAGGTTCTGCCACATGGAGATCAGGATTGTGCCCCTAAGCGAGGGGGAGAAGAAGCCGAAATTCACCGATGAGTCCCAGCTTGGCTTTGGCAAGATTTTTACCGACCGCATGCTTTTGGTCGAGTGGAAGGTCGGCCAGGGGTGGGTGGACGCCAGGATCAAGAAGTACGAGCCGTTCCTGCTCGATCCGGCGGCGCTCGTGTTGCATTATGCTCAGGAAATCTTCGAAGGTCTCAAGGCCTATAAGTGGAAGGACGGCTCAATCGCCCTCTTCCGCCCCGAGATGAACGCCCGCCGCTTCAACCACTCTGCCGACAGGCTCTGCATGCCTGAGATCCCCGAGGAGCTCTTCGTGGGGGGGATCGAGCAGCTGGTGGCCGCCGAGCGCGACTGGGTTCCGGCAGCCGAAGGGACTTCGCTCTACATCCGCCCCACCATGATCGCCGTGGAGCCGCTGGTCGGGATCAAGCCTTCGGACCACTACTACTTCTACGTGATACTCTCCCCGGTCGGCGCCTACTACGCCAGCGGCTTCAACCCGGTCAAGATCATGGTCGAGGACCAATACGTCAGGGCCACCCCCGGCGGCACCGGCGAGGCCAAGACCGGCGGCAACTACGCCAGCTCGCTCAAGGCGGGCCTGGAGGCCAAGAAGAAAGGGTTCGACCAGGTGCTCTGGCTGGACGGCGTGCACAAGCGCTACATCGAGGAAGTTGGCTCCATGAACATGTTCTTCGCCTACGGCGACACCATCGTCACCGCGCCGCTTGAAGGGAGCATCCTGCACGGCATCACCCGCGACTCGGTGCTGACCCTGGCCAAGTCGCTGAACCTGAAGGTCGAGGAGCGGCGCATCGACGTTAAGGACCTGATGGCGGACCTCAAAAGCGGGAAGATCACCGAGGCTTTCGGCAGCGGCACGGCAGCGGTCGTCACCCCGGTCGGCACCCTTAGCTACGCCGGCGATACGGTCCAGGTAGGCGACGGCGGTGTCGGCAAGCACACCCAGGTGCTCTACGACACGCTAACCGGGATCCAGACAGGGAAGATCGAAGACAAATTCGGCTGGATCAGGAAGATCTAGCCTGATTAAATAGAAAGCCGCGCGGGTTGAGTTCCCCGCGCGGCTTTTTTAGTGCGCTCAATAAAGAAGAGCTCCCGCCCCTCCGCTACTTTTCCAAAACGTCCTTAATATCCCCCAATCCTCAAAACAGGTCCATCTGTCCCTTCAAAAGGTCGCCCGGCGGGGGCGCCACTTTTCCTCCGCCCTCCATCCCCTTCCAGCTCTGGCCGGTCCGGATCATCTCCTGGAGCCACTTCTTCGGGACGGAGTGGTAGCGGCATTTCTTCAGGGCCCCGACGGTGATGGTGGCGGAGACAACCCCGCGCCGCATCCGCGGCACGATCTCCGTGACTTTCCCGATGAACAGGAAACAGCGGGTGGCGTCTTTGTGCTCCAGGAGCACTTCGTCGCCGATGATGGCGAGGCAGATGGCGTGGTGGCGCTTGTTGTCGGCGAAGAAACTGACGGCGCATCCGGGCGTCGGAACCACGGGCTTCGACAGGTCGTCGCCGTCCCACACCAGCTCCTCGGCGTCATCCTGGTCATCGTCGAAAAAATCTTCCGGCTCATCGCCGTAATAGAGATCGTCATCAGGAATAGGATCGTCCAGATCGTCGTCGACAGCTGCTGCGAGTTCGCCCCCGGCGTCCAGTTCCAGATCTTCCCCGACGCCATGTCCCGCGTCGTTCAATGTCAGCTTTGCCACAATTTATTCCTCTACCAATCTCAAAGCGTCGTCACTTGTGCCGGATCCAGGTATCTCGCGCCCGCGACGTTGCTTCGGGTCGCCAGTTGCCCTGCGGATAATGCCATATCTTGCCGCGCACCACAAGCATTGCCAAAGCGTCAGACATTCAAGTCGCCCTCCCACACTCTCCAGCTAAAAAAACTCCCCCGCCTTGACACTACCCTCCCCCCTCCTTATCTTCTTTTAGGACTTTAGGAGGCACTGCCATGATAAGACCGGAAAAAATGACCGTTAAAACACAGGACGCGCTGGTAACGGCGCAGGAGAAAGCAACCAGCACGTCCGCCGGCAGCATCGAGGCCGAACACCTGCTGCTCGCCCTAATAGACCAGGAGGGTGGGTTCGTCCCCGACCTTTTGAAGAAGATAGGGGCGCCGCTGCCAAGGCTGCGCGAGAGCGTCGAGGAGATGCTGAGGCGCCTGCCCAAAGTCACAGGCGCGACCCAGGTGTCTATGTCCGCCACGCTGAACCGCGTGCTGGACCAGGCACAGAAGGAGGCGGACTCGATGCACGACTCGTTCGTCTCCACCGAACACCTGCTTTTGGCCCTCGTGGCCGCCAAGGACGCACCCAGCTCACGGCTCTTGAGCCAGAGCGGGGTCACCCGTGATGGGGTCCTCTCCGCGCTCAAGGAGCTTCGCGGCGGCGAGGCGGTGAACGAGCAGGACCCGGAGGGCAAGTTCCAGGCGCTCGCCAAGTACTGCCGCGACCTCACCGACCTGGCCCGCCAGGGGAAGCTCGACCCCGTGATCGGGCGGGACGACGAGGTAAGGAGGGTGCTCCAGGTCCTGTCGCGCCGCACCAAGAACAACCCGGTGCTGATCGGGGAGCCCGGCGTCGGCAAGACCGCCATCGTCGAGGGGCTCGCCCAGCGCATCGTTTCTGGAGACGTCCCGGAAACGCTCAAGGACAAGGTGGTCATGGCGCTGGACATGGGAGCGCTGATCGCCGGGGCAAAGTACAGAGGCGAGTTCGAAGAGCGCCTGAAGGCGGTAATCAAGGAGGTGGCGCGCTCGGAAGGAAAGATCATCCTCTTCATCGACGAGATGCACACTCTGGTGGGAGCCGGAGCAGCTGAAGGGGCGATGGACGCCTCCAACATGCTGAAACCGGCCCTCGCCCGCGGCGAGCTGCACTGCATCGGCGCCACGACCCTGAACGAGTATCGCAAACACATAGAGAAGGACGCGGCGCTTGAGCGGCGCTTCCAGCAGGTGTACGCCGGCGAACCGAGCGTGGAGGAAACCATCTCCATCCTAAGGGGGCTCAAGGAGAAGTACGAGAACTACCACAAGATCCAGATCAAGGACAGCGCCATCATCGCGGCCGCGACGCTCTCGGACCGCTACATCACGGATCGCTTCCTCCCCGACAAGGCGATCGACTTGATCGACGAGGCGGCTTCCCGGCTCAGGATCGAACTCGACTCGAAGCCGACCGAGATCGACGAGATCGACCGGCGCGTCATTCAACTGCAGATAGAACGGGAGGCCATGCTACGCGAGCACGACCCGAAGGCGCTGGAAAGGCTGAAGAAACTGGAAGAGGAGCTGGCAGCGCTGAAAGCCCAGTCGGACGAATTGAACGGCCACTGGAAGCGGGAAACCAACCTCTTGGCCGAACTGGGCGAGTTGAAGCAGCGCAAGGAGGACAAGGCGGAGGAGGCGAAACGGGCCGAGCGCGACGGACTTTTGGCCCGCACTGCTGAGATTCGCTACGGCGAAATCCCGGCAATCGAGAAGGAGATCGAGGACAAGCGCCTCACCCTGGAACAGATCCAGAAGGAAGGAAAGATGCTTCACGAAGAGGTGGACGCCGAGATGGTTGCCGAGGTGGTGGCGAAGTGGACCGGCATCCCGGTGAACCGGATGCTGGAGACCGAGTCCGAGAAGCTGGTCAAGATGGAGGAGCGGCTGAAAAGCCGCGTGGTAGGCCAGGACGAGGCGCTCACCCTGGTGGCGAACGCGGTGCGGCGCGCCAGAAGCGGCCTCTCCGACCCGAACCGCCCCATAGGCTCCTTCATCTTCCTGGGACCTACCGGCGTCGGCAAGACCGAGACGGCGCGGGCCCTGGCCTCGTTTCTCTTCGACGACGACCAGGCCATCGTCCGCATCGACATGAGCGAGTACCAGGAGAAGCACACGGTGGCGCGCCTGATCGGAGCTCCTCCGGGGTACGTCGGCTACGAGGAGGGAGGGCAGCTCACCGAGGCGGTGCGCCGCCGCCCCTATTGCATCGTCCTTTTCGACGAGATCGAGAAGGCCCATCCCGAGGTGTTCAACGTCTTCCTGCAGATCTTGGACGACGGCAGGCTGACCGACGGCCAGGGGAGGACGGTCGATTTCAAGAACTCGGTCATCATCATGACCAGCAACCTAGGCTCACAGTGGATCCAGCAGTACGGCGCCACCGACTACGGGAGAATGCAGAGCGAGGTCATGGAGACCCTGCGGGAGGCGTTCAAGCCTGAGTTCCTGAACCGGGTCGACGAGATCGTCATCTACCACGCGCTGCCGCTGGAACGGATCAAGGAGATCGTCTCCATCCAGTTGCAGTCGCTCGTCAAGAGGCTGGAGGAAAAGGGAATCGGCCTGGAAGTGACCGAGCAGGCCCGGGAATTCCTGGCCCAGGAGGGTTACGATCCGGCTTACGGGGCGAGGCCGCTCAAACGCGCCTTGCAGCGCAAGATCCAGGACCCGCTGGCGCTCATGCTGCTCGAGAACAAGTTCGCCCCAGGCGACGTAGTTGCGGTCGACCTCTCGGCGCAGGGAGACTCGCTGACCATCGGGAAAAGGGGCAACACCGTAAACGACAATTAATAAATTGCTTAGTTTCGGCAAAACTGATAATGTACGCGGCGCAAAGCTTCAGTTTTGCGCCGCGCCTGCGGTACCTACCTATGGGGGGAGTTCCTAGATGAAACGTTATTCAACCATCATGTCGGTCTTACTCACACTCGCGCTGCCGGTAGCCGGCACCTGCGCTGACGCACCGCAAGCCCCCGAAAAAGCCGAAAAATCAAAAGTCGAAGCCATAAAGGAATCGGTGGTGAAGAGCGGTCATATGATGATGGGCGGAGCGGCGGGAGCCCCCGCTGCGGAGGGCGCCGCTGCAGCTCCCGCACCGAACCCCGATCCGGTGGGCAAGGTCCTCGAAACCATGGACGGTGGCGGGTACACCTACGCCTTCATCGACAGCGCCGGGACCAAGACCTGGGTGGCCTATCCCACCCTCGAAACCAAGGTTGGGGACACCCTCTCCTTCAAGGGGTGCCTCCCCATGGGCGGATTCCAGAGCAAGGCGCTCAACCGCAAGTTCGACAACATCCTCTTCTGCAACGCCCCCGAGATCGCCGGCGCCAAGAGCGCATCGGCCAAGCCTGCCCCGGCCAAGAAGAAGGCAGCCGCCGGCCCGATCAAGGTGGAAAAGGCCGCCGGCGCCAACGCCTACACCGTCGAGGAGATCTTCTCCAAACGCGGCTCCTTGAACGGCAAGCAGGTCGTCGTCAAGGGGCAGGTAGTGAAGGTCGCCTCCGGGATCATGAACAAGAACTGGATTCACCTGCAGGACGGCACCGGCAACGCCGGCAAGAAGACCAACGATCTCGTGGTCACCACGACCGAGCAGGCTGAGGAAGGGGACATCATCACGGTCTGCGGCACCCTCGCCAAGGATAAGGATTTCGGCGGCGGCTACAAATACACCGCCATCATCGAAAAAGGGAGCGTCAAGAAGTAACGCTTTCTCTCCAGAGCAAAGAAGGCCCCCCGCCGATGACGGGGGGCCTTTTTTAATCGCCCCCCGGCAGCGCGATGCTCCCGCCGCTCCATCGAAGGCGCGGCGAGAGGCAATACCGGCCCGATCATAGAGGGAGCCATGAAGACAGTCCTGATATCTCTGTTCCTCGCGCGCTTTGCCGCCGCATACCTTTTGCGTTACCTGAACCTGCGCCATCTCAAGCGGCACGGAGCCACCGTCCCTGAAGGGGTTACCGGGGCCATTGACCAGGAGGCGCTCGAAAAGTCGGCACGCTATACGATGGAGCAGCACAGGGTCGGCCTCGCGGAATCGGTCTACGACAGCGCCCTGCTCCTCGCGTTCCTGTTCACCCCCCTGTTTCCGCTTTATGACCGCTTCATCGCCTCCCTGTCCGGCTCCTACCTGGTCCAGGGGCTGCTTTTCATGCTCATTATTTTCCTGGCGCAGAGCATCCTGGAGATCCCGTTCTCGCTCTACAACACCTTCCACCTGGAGCGGCGCTACGGTTTCAACACCATGACGCCCGGCCTCTGGGTCTCGGATTTCCTCAAGTCGCTCCTCATCTCGGCGCTTCTCATGGGAGTCCTGGTGAGCGGCGCCCTTTTGCTGGTCCGGCACTCCCCCGAGCTTTGGTGGCTCTGGGTCTGGGCTTTCTTCGCGCTTTTCTCCATAACCATGATCTACCTCTCCCCCTACGTCATCGAGCCGCTCTTCTCGAAGTTCGAGCCGCTCTCCGACCCTGGGCTCGAGGCAGAGATACGAGTCATGCTGGACAGGGCGGGGATCGAGGTAAAGGGGGTCCTGCAGATGGACGCCTCCCGCCGCAGCCTCCACTCCAACGCCTATTTCACCGGCATAGGGCACGTAAAGCGGATCGTTTTGTACGACACGCTGCTGAAACAGATGGATCGCCAGGAACTGCTGGCCATCCTCGCGCACGAAACAGGCCACTGGAAGAAGGGGCACATCTGGAAGCAACTTCTACTCATGGAGAGCGTGGCGCTCGCGCTCTTCTTCCTGGTGCACCGGTTGATCGCCTGGGGGGGGCTCCCCGGGCTCTTCGGCCACCAAGACGCCTCCTTCCCGGCCCAGGTGCTTCTGGTAAGCTTCATCCTCTCTATCGCATCCTTCCCGTTCACCCCAGTCGGCTCCTGGCTCTCGCGCAGAAACGAACGCGAGGCGGACCGGTTCGCAGTGGCACTCAGCCGGGCCCCGCAGGCACTTGCCTCCGCCCTGGTCAAGCTTGCCTGCGAAAACCTCTCTAACCTCCACCCCCACCCGCTCTACGCCGGTTTTTATTACAGCCATCCTCCCGTGGTGGAGCGGGTCGCCGCCCTCAGAGCGATGAAGGAGCCCGATCAGCGTCGGAATAATTAACACTAACCAATTGCGCCGTTCATTTTGCATGGTATTTTTTCTGAGGCCTTGGCCACCACAGACTAGCCACAGGAGCCGATCCATATGCGTCTGAACATCCTCATCACCGCATCCGAAGCCGTTCCCTTCGCCAAGGAAGGAGGGCTTGCCGACGTCGTCGGCGCTCTCCCGAAGTACCTGGAGGCTCGTGGGCACGACGTCCGGGTTGTCATGCCCCGCTATTACAAGGTCGACCGCGACCGCTACCGGCTGCGCCAGCTCCCGGGGTTGCTGGTCGTGCCGATGGGGATCATCGGCGACATGTACTGCGGTGTCCACGAGGGACGCATCCCCGGCAGCGACGTTCCCGTCTACTTCCTGGAGCACGAGGATTTCTACGGCCGCGACACGCTATACGAGCGGGACAACAAGGGGTATCTCGACAACGACAACCGCTTTATCTTCCTCTCCAAGGCGAGCCTTGAGCTGTGCAAGATGATCCACTTCACCCCGGACCTGGTGCACGCCCACGACTGGCACACAGCCGCGGTCCCGGTCCTCATGAACACTTGGTACCGCCACGACCAGTACCTCTCCCAGTCGGCGTCTCTGCTCACCATCCACAACATGCAGCACCAGGGAAGCTTCTACGAAGGGGCCATGGACGTGCTCGGCATCGGCTGGCAGCACTTCACCTATCTGGAGCTCGAGAAGGAGAACCAGGTGAACCTCCTCAAAGGGGGGATCTACCATGCGACGCTGCTGAACACGGTGAGCCAGGGGTACGCGCGGGAGATCCAGACGCCTGAGTACGGCTGGGGGCTGGAAGGGGTGGTACGGGAGCGTGCAGGGGAGCTCTCCGGGATACTCAACGGGGTCGACTACGAGGAGTGGAACCCCGAGACCGACCCGCTGCTTCCCGCCAACTACAGTGCGGCCGACCTTGCCGGAAAAGCGATTTGCAAGCGCGAGCTGCAGCGAGCGCTGGGGCTTCCCGAACGCGATGACGTGCCGCTGATTGGGATGGTGTCGCGCCTGGTGAAGCAAAAGGGGATAGACGTGCTGGCCCAGACACTCCCCAGTATCCTCGAACTCGATGTCCAGCTCGTCCTTCTGGGCGCCGGCGAGCCGTGGGCGCATTTCTACTTCGGGGGGATGGCCGCCGGCCGTCCCGACCGCTTCGCCTGCCGCATCGGCTACGACAACGCCCTTGCGCACCTGATAGAGGGAGGGTGCGATTTCTTCATGATGCCCTCGGCCTTCGAGCCTTGCGGCCTTAACCAGATGTACAGCATGCGCTACGGCACCATACCCATCGTGCGAGCCACGGGGGGGCTTGACGACTCGGTACAGAACTACGATGCGCGCAACAAAAGCGGGGACGGCTTCAAGTTCTGGGACCTGAACGCCGGCGCCCTCTTTGACACGGTCGGCTGGGCCGTCCACACCTGGTACCACGACCGCAAGGGTATCGACGCGCTCAGGCAAAGCGCCATGGCCAAGAGGTTCACTTGGGAGGATGCGGCGGCAAAGTACGAGCGGCTCTACTTGGAGGGGATGAGAAGGAAGCTGGGCGAGGATAGGTTCCGGCAGGCTTTGGATGAAAGGTCACCCTCCAAAAGAGAAGGAACCGGCAGCAAAGCCGAAGCGTACCAGCTTCCGGTATAGTCTTTAGACCTGACGAGGGTCCTCCTGTTCCATCAGGTCCACCAGGTCCATGATGTCATGTCCATCATGCCCATTAGGTCCACCTCCCCGCAGCCCCCCAAAACAACAAAAAAGGCGCCCCGGAACCCCGGGACGCCTTTTTGTTTCAGCCAAAGCCTTTGCTACATCTTGTTCAGCAGCGGAACGATGAGCAGGGAGACGATGTTGATGATCTTGATCATCGGGTTGACCGCAGGGCCTGCGGTGTCCTTGTACGGGTCGCCTACGGTGTCGCCGGTAACCGCAGCCTTGTGAGCCTCGCTACCTTTGCCGCCGTGATAGCCGTCCTCGATGTACTTCTTGGCGTTGTCCCATGCGCCGCCGCCGGTGGTCATGGAGATAGCCACGAAGATGCCGGTGACGATGGAGCCGACGATCACGCCGCCCAGTGCCTTGGGGCCGAGGGTGAAGCCGACGAGGATCGGGGCGAGGATCGGGATGAGGCCCGGGACGACCATCTCCTTGAGAGCGGTCTTGGTGACGATGTCGACGCAGGAAGCGTAGTCCGGCTTGCCGGTGCCTTCCATGATCCCTTTGATGGTGCGGAACTGGCGACGGACCTCGTCTACGACCGCGCCGCCTGCCTTACCGACAGCTTCCATGCACATAGCCGCGAAGTAGTAGGGGAGCATGCCGCCGATGAAGAGACCGACGATGATGTACGGATCGGAGAGGGAGAAGGTCTTGTCGGCGATGGTCAGCTCCTGCACGTAGGAGGTGAACAGGATGATCGCGGCCAGACCAGCGGAGCCGATGGCGTAACCCTTGGTGACTGCCTTGGTGGTGTTGCCGACTGCGTCCAGCGGGTCGGTGACGGCGCGGACGGAATCGTCCAGTTCAGCCATCTCGGCGATGCCACCGGCGTTGTCGGTGATCGGGCCGTAGGCGTCCATGGCGACGACGATGCCGGTCAGCGACAGCATGGATACCGCCGCGATGGCGATGCCGTAGACCCCGGCGCAGCTGGAGGCGACCACGATGCCGGCTGCGATGACGATGACCGGAAGTGCGGTGGACTTCATGGAAACGCCGAGGCCGGCGATGATGTTGGTGGCGTGGCCGGTCTTGGAGGCTTCAGCGATGTGCTTGACCGGAGCGTACTCGGTGGAGGTGTAGTACTCGGTGATCCAGAAGATGGCGCCGGT